>Ga0308165_1000061_pt1 | contig 291777 bp, 265 predicted proteins | sample PhyWR2_FD_201032 | JGI IMG/M metagenome (GOLD analysis project Ga0308165, IMG submission 201032) | Phyllosphere microbial communities from UC Gill Tract Community Farm, Albany, California, United States - DLSLW.R2 | ecosystem: Host-associated > Plants > Phyllosphere > Unclassified | place... | reverse complement strand
CTGATATGAAGCTTTTTGCTGGTAACGCCACCCCGGAACTAGCACAACGTATTGCCAACCGTTTATACACCAGCCTTGGTGACGCCGCCGTCAGTCGTTTCAGCGACGGTGAAGTAAGTGTGCAAATCAACGAAAATGTACGTGGCGGAGATATTTTCATTATCCAGTCCACCTGCGCGCCTACTAACGATAACCTGATGGAACTGGTCGTGATGGTTGATGCCTTACGCCGCGCTTCCGCCGGCCGTATCACTGCGGTCATCCCTTATTTTGGTTATGCACGTCAAGATCGCCGGGTGCGTTCAGCCCGTGTGCCAATCACCGCCAAAGTGGTTGCAGATTTCCTTTCCAGCGTCGGTGTTGACCGCGTTCTTACCGTAGATTTACACGCCGAACAGATCCAGGGCTTCTTCGACGTACCGGTTGATAACGTGTTCGGTAGCCCGATTCTGCTGGAAGACATGCTGCAACAGAATCTGGAAAACCCAATCGTGGTTTCCCCAGATATCGGTGGTGTTGTCCGTGCTCGCGCCGTTGCTAAACTGCTTAACGACACTGACATGGCTATCATCGACAAACGTCGCCCACGCGCTAACGTTTCTCAGGTGATGCACATCATCGGTGACGTTGCTGGCCGTGACTGCGTACTGGTTGACGACATGATCGACACCGGCGGCACGCTGTGTAAAGCAGCTGAAGCCTTGAAAGAGCGCGGTGCTAAGCGCGTGTTCGCTTATGCTACTCACCCAATCTTCTCTGGCAACGCCGTTGAGAACATCAAGAACTCCGTGATTGATGAAGTGATTGTGTGCGACACCATCCCGCTGTCTCCAGAAATCCGCGCACTGAAGAAAGTTCGTACACTGACGCTGTCAGGCATGTTGGCTGAAGCGATTCGTCGTATCAGCAACGAAGAATCTATCTCTGCGATGTTCGAACATTAATCCGACGCCCTTCTGCTTGCAGAAGGGGTTGATTAGCGAGCATTAAAAAACCCGTTATTGTTTGCGCAATAACGGGTTTTTCTTTGGTGCTTCGGCTAAAAGCTACAGCTCTTAATACATTAGCAGCGATTATGAATGGCGGTGATTCTTGCGGCAACGCGCGTCGTAATGGCGAACCCAAAAATAGCGGTCAGCCACGCGTTCGCGACCGCCGATCCTCGCCCCTGCCAGCCATAAAATCGCACCGATAAAGATGCTGGCTATTGCGCCGTGGGCAAAAAATTGCGGTAAATTCAGATTGGGCATCTGATTCAGAATGGAGTATCCAACCCCGCCGACCATAGTGACCAGACCAAGCCCCATCAGCACGTTTCCTAATACTGTTGCGGTTTTACGTTTCATATGTCACCTCCAGTAATCCATCAATTGAACAGGTCTATTTCTGTTTTCCTAGCTCAAAGTGTAGTCGGCGGCGGGGTTTTACTTTGCGGCAACGATCACAGACAGAGAACATAGCATGACAAATCTTTACGTTTTCTTGTCAGTTTCATTCGAAGGGTGAATGGTTTTGTGGGTCAACTATTCACCTTTAAAATCATTATCCTGAATTTCCCCTCGGCAGGTTTGGCACAACTGCCTCACACGGGTAAACTAGCGCCCTGTTCGTCACCTCATGAAGAAGCGAAACCAACGTGAGCAGCATTAAATTAATTGTGGGTCTGGCCAACCCCGGCGCTGAATACGCCCAAACGCGGCACAACGCCGGAGCCTGGTACGTGGACCAGTTGGCGCGCCAGCATAACCAGCAGCTAAAAGAAGAGAGCAAGTTCTATGGCTACACTGCCCGCCTCTCGCTGTCGGGTCAGGATGTGCGTCTTTTAGTTCCGACCACCTTTATGAACCTCAGCGGCAAAGCCGTGCTGGCGATGGCGAATTTCTATCGCGTTGAGCCGAATGAGATTCTGGTGGCCCACGACGAGTTAGACATTCCACCGGGCGTGGCGAAAATCAAACTGGGCGGCGGCAACGGCGGCCATAACGGCTTGAAAGATATCCAAAGCAAGCTGGGCAACAACCCTAACTTCTATCGCCTGCGTATTGGTATTGGTCATCCGGGCGATAAAAACAAGGTGGTGGGATTTGTTCTCGGCAAGCCTCCGGCCAGCGAACAGAAGCTGATTGATGAGGCCATCGACGAGTCGCTGCGCTGCACCGAGATGCTGATGAAAGAAGGTTTAGAGAAAACCGTCCAGCGTCTGCACAGCTTTAAAGCTCAGCCCTAAGCTTCTACCAGAAAGCAAAAAGGCGCGAATGTCGCGCCTTTTCTTATGCAGATTGCCCCACAGCCCTATTTTACAAACTGTCTTCCGCGACATAATACTGCGGGTCATCCAGCTCGTGGCTACAGAACGGACCGGCCTTTTTCAGCAGACTCACGCAGTCATCGCTGAGGTGGCGCAGCCGAATTGACTTCCCTGCTTCAAGATATCGCGCCGTCAGCTTATCAATCGCCTCAACCCCGCTGGAGTCCATTACTCGGGTGGCGGCAAAGTCCAACACCACGTTTTGCGGATCGTTCTTCGGTTCGAACAACTCGGCAAAGCTGGCAGAAGAACCAAAGAACAGCGGCCCTTCGAGCTTATAAATCGCCAAATCACCCTTGGTTTTATGCTCGCGAATGCGGATCCTCGCCTGCTGCCAAGCAAAGACCAGCGCGGAGATAATCACCCCGCTAATCACCGCGACGGCCAAGTCGGTGAAAATCGTGATTAAGGTAACAATCAGCATCACCAACGCGTCGGCCTTCGGCATGCGGCGCAGCCTGCGCAGCGAGCTCCACTCAAAGGTGTTGTAACACACCACCAGCATGATCCCCGCCAGAGCCGCCACTGGCAGCAGGCCAATGTAACCCGACAGACTAATCACAAATAGAATCAGCAGGATGGCCCCGACCACACCGGAGACTCGCCCACGCCCGCCGGAGGTAAAGTTGATAATTGACTGCCCAATCATCGCGCAACCGGCGAAGCAGCCAAAAAGCCCGCATATGGTATTACCCGCGCCCTGCGCGATACTTTCGCGATTGCCGTTCCCCTTCTTATTACCCATCTCATCCAGCACCGTCATGGTGAGCAGGGATTCAATTAGGCCGACCAGCGCAATCACCACCGCGTATGGCAGCACCACCTTCAGCATCTCAAGGTTAAACGGCGCAACCGGCAGGCTGAAGTGAGGCAGAGCGCCGGAGATATCCGCCAAATCCCCCACTCGCAGAGTATGCAGATTAAAGCCAATCGCCACCGCCGCGACCACGATCAGGGCCGCCAGCGAAGAAGGAATAACGCGGGTCAGTTTCGGGAACAGCACTACCACCAGAATCGCCAGCAGCACCAGCCCGTACATCAGCGGCCCCTGCCCGGCTATCATGTGCAGCTGCGCCAGCATGATGACAATTGCCAGCCCGTTAACAAAGCCGTGAATGGCAGGAAGAGGCACCAGACGGATAAATTTCCCCAAACGGAAAACGCCAATCAGGATTTGAATCACCCCGGCAAAAATGGTCGCCCACAGCACATAACCCATGCCGTGCTGCGCCGCGAGGCTCATCAACACCACCACAATCGAGCCCGCTGCGCCGGAGACCATGCCCGGCTTGCCGCCAAACAGCGCGGTGACTAAACCAATAATGAAAGCCGTGTGCAAGCCGACAATGGGCGACAGACCCGCCACCAGCGAAAAACCTACGGCTTCGGGGATCATAGAAACCGCGACAACAAATCCCGCCAGGACTTCATTCTTGACGTCAGAAATCCTGAAATCTTTCAGGTTAAACATGATGTTATTCACTTTTTATCAATTGAAACCATTTCTCGCAGACGGAGAAACGCACGCCGCAGAGGCTTCACTCATCGGCAAAGCGCGGCAAAAAGCACGGTGGAAACCGTTTATGGGAGGGGAAAACTCAAGGCGGCGTAGGCAAGAAAGACATCTGGCACTTTTCCGATCGGTTAAAATATTGTGATCAGTATCTAAAATGATCGGAATGCTGGCAAGATTTTTAATCTCGGGCACTAGTTAGAGTCTGGGATAAATGAAGGAAGCCAACGCAGAGACAGCGCGAAGGATGCCGGAGATCGGCATTCTGTGTATAATGGCGGGCAATATGATCATTACATCGTGCAATTAAACTTAATTGCTTGATAATTAAGATATTAAGGTGATAACAACATGGGATTCAAATGCGGTATCGTGGGCCTGCCGAACGTCGGTAAATCTACATTGTTCAACGCGCTGACTAAAGCGGGCATAGAAGCGGCGAACTTCCCGTTCTGCACCATCGAGCCTAACACTGGCGTGGTGCCAATGCCTGATTCACGTCTTGACCAACTGGCCGAGATCGTGAAACCACAGCGCATTCTGCCTACTACCATGGAATTCGTTGATATCGCCGGTCTGGTAAAAGGCGCATCTAAAGGTGAAGGTCTGGGTAACCAGTTCCTGACCAACATCCGCGAAACTGAAGCTATCGGCCACGTTGTGCGCTGTTTCGAGAATGACAACATTATTCACGTGAACAACAAAGTCGACCCGGCGGAAGACATTGACGTTATCAACACCGAGCTGGCCCTCTCCGACCTCGACACCTGCGAGCGCGCGATCCACCGCGTTCAAAAGCGTGCTAAAGGCGGCGATAAAGACGCTAAAGCCGAACTGGCCGCACTGGAAAAATGCCTGCCACAGCTTTCCGAAGCTGGCATGTTGCGTGCTCTGGACCTGACCGAAGAAGACAAAGCGGCAATCCGCTACCTGAGCTTCCTGACGCTGAAGCCAACCATGTACATCGCTAACGTTAACGAAGACGGTTTCGAAAACAACCCGTACCTCGACAAAGTTCGCGAAATCGCCGCTGCTGAAGGCTCTGTGGTGGTTGCCGTTTGCGCCGCTGTTGAATCCGACATCGCCGAACTGGACGACGCTGACCGCGAAGAATTTATGGCCGAGCTGGGTCTGGAAGAGCCGGGACTGAACCGCGTGATCCGCGCCGGTTACGAGTTGCTGAACCTGCAAACTTACTTCACCGCTGGCGTGAAAGAAGTCCGCGCATGGACCATCCCTGTCGGCGCCACCGCCCCACAGGCAGCCGGTAAAATCCACACCGACTTCGAGAAAGGCTTTATCCGCGCACAAACCATCGCTTTCGAAGACTTCATCACCTACAAAGGTGAACAAGGCGCGAAAGAAGCCGGCAAAATGCGTTCAGAAGGTAAAGAGTACATCGTCAAAGACGGCGACGTGATGAACTTCTTGTTTAACGTCTAAGTCTGCTTTGGGGCAATATTGTCCTGATAGTCTGATAAAAAATCCACGGCATTGCGTGGATTTTTTATATAGCATGATATTTAAACCAATTACGCTTTTAGTTTATTTTCAATCAACGTCATAAAATAGGATGTATCGCTAATTGTATCCTGGTTTTTACTGTGATCGGCCTCATCAGCAAGCTTCATATACTCGATAAAATGGGACTCTTCGAATTTAATATTCATTTTTTCCCGTAGAGCATTCAATTCATCTAGACGCTCTAACCTTCTGATATAGAGTTTGTAACGTTCATTTTGACGAGTTATCCCTAAAGTGCGATCAATAATTAGAGGCAGTAGCGTCAATACAAGAAACGTGAGAAAACCGAAATATAATTTATAATTAGTCCCATAGATAAAAAAGAATAGTAATATGTAGCCTATTGAAATTATAACGTGAGAATATATTTTATATTCTGTTCTAGAAATGTTATTTACGCTATTCGTAGTTTGCGAATTGTATCCTTTAGTAAACATACGCCACTGAAAAATCAATAATAAAAATGCAATAAGAAGAAGCCCCCCTAAGGTTAGATCGAGCCAAAAGGGTAATTTTAATGTTCCCAGTATAGTATTAATTATCTCAGCACCAACTTTCTTCGTCAAACTCAGACAAAAGAAAAATACGAAGAATACGAGGAACGGAATAGCATAAAGCGAAACCCTACGTATCAGAAAGCGAGGCCAGTACGACAAATACTCTTTTTTCCGTAAACTTTTCAACTCCTCTTTGAGCTTAGGTTGTAACCCATCAGCATCTGAATATTGTAAGTAAGGCAATGTACTACTCACGATAAAATCCTCTATTCAATAACTTCAAATACATTTAAATGATTACGCTGAAACTGCTCCAACCCGTACAAGCGCAGCCTTTCCAGCCAATATTCAGCCATCGTTCGGCTTATTCCGCGTTCAATCGCAGCCTCTCGCAGCAGTAAAAACTCCGTCCGTAATGTAGTTGGCATAATCCCAGGATCGTCAGTATTGACCAGAACTCTTACAGGCCCTCTGCGCAAACCATGGCGATTAAATTCAGCGCCTGGTTTTAAGAGTTCTTCATCCGGCGGGTTCCAGCGAAAAATAGGGTGTTCCACGTGCTTTTTGAACCGAGCAATATAGACGTTTGACGTCGGATTTGTTTCGATAATTAACCCTTTACGATCGTAACGATCGAGCAAATAGTCCTGTAGTGCATGCATAAACTCCAGCTCTACTGGTGTATCAATATCCTGGAGGATATCTTTACCACCATTTGCCTGCTGACTCATTTTTCCAGGATTCCCCAGACCGATTAGCTCTTGCGTGCTCCATTCATCCGCAACTCGAATAACCACCAGCTGCGGAGAGAGATCGTCAAGCAGGCTGGAGTGTCTTTGCTGATAAAGCTGCGCCGCCACATTGTCTTTATCACTTAACGTTGACCAATCTGGCAGCGCGCATTTCTCCTGCGAGGTCAACGGCGCTCCATCATGGAGTTGCTGGAGGCGATACGAGCAATTACGACGCAAAAGCCAGGCCCGGTAGAGCGTATCAGGCGTGATGCCTTTTAGAGGTAGTTCATCAACGCGTACTCGTTTCTCCCACACGCTATTGTCTATTTGAGGAAGTCTTTCTTTGCACCAATCACACTTCGCAACAAAACGCGCAATGCGCCGCTCAAAAAGGGGTAGTACCGCCTGAGCTAGTGACAACGAACCCGATAAAACCGTGGCATAGTGCCACTGCCAGACAAGATTATCTAAATGCTCATCCACCGGAAGTATCATTTCACCATGCCGCTTCGCCCAGAGCGCAGGTTCAACTCCCAGCGCGAGCGCATGGCCCAACCGGTCCCCCTCTCGCATCTCGCAGAAGCGCACCGTTTCATCGATATGACGTAACCCTGACGCCGGATGTGCGTAATCCTCCCCGGCATGGATGCTGAAATGAAAGCCCGTACTGGCGCGAAGCCCATCGGGTACCGGATATAGCCCACTGCGGAGCCATCGTAGCATTGGTGCAAAACACGCAATTTTCAGCGCATTTTCATCCCCTGCAACATCAATACCCCGAAACCAATTCGAGGGCTGAAAATGAAAGTGCGGGTTGCGTTTCCCCCCTAAAAAAACCGGGTGATTCCAGCCATTATGGCTGTAGAGCTTCTGCAACAATCGCTCTGCTGCCTTCCAGTTGGCCTGCAAATCGGCCCTTGGTCGCTTGCCGCGGCTTGCTGTTTTAGAGCGTGAAAAATGTCCACAAAACTGCCAGCGCTCAAGAGCTTCAATATAGCGAAACGTGCGTTCGTCTGGCTTAATCTCATGTTCACCAAAAACATACGGCGGAGAAATGGGGGGTACACCGAGGGTGTTGAGCAATGTTGAGGAAAACCCTGTTACCATTTCATGACCAAAAGCATTCGGGGATGCCTTCACTTCGGCCATATCGTCTTTGCCAGCAAACAGATAACGCATATTACTGCTGTCAGTTTTCTTACCCGAGCGTAACCCGCCGCCGAAATAGCGTTCGGTAAAACGCGTAAGCCCTTGCCCGTCCATAATAATGCGACGCCGTAATGCATTAACCGTAAGCCAAAAACAGAGTATTGCCGTGCGCTCCAAGGGATGGGTGCCTTTCAGTTGGTAAGAGTGGCAAAGATAAAGCTGAAGCCACAGCCAGCGTGAAGGATGTTTTCGGTCTGAAGCATGCGCCAGTTGGCTTAAAAGCCAGCTGGGACTGACGTTTTCGCCTCCACGGTTCTTTTTGGCGAGGATTAGCCAGTCCGGGAGATTCTGGCATTTCTTCATCGGGTCACTTAAGGTCGCATACTTCTCGGAAACCCTTTCACGATGCTCCGCAATATTTTGAGATTGTTCAGAAACCGTTTGAGGAGGGCCTGAAAGTAACAATGCAAGTAAGGACTTCGCTCGATTTAACAGCGACGTTAAATCATCATGCTCTTCATACGCCCACAACGATGTTTTATTGCTCTTTGGCAGCTCAATCTCTTCAAAAAGATAACCATCCAAGATGGTATCTCCCGCCGTCACCCCGCCTAAATGGACGTGCCCCTCCGCAAAAGGCTTGCCCGCACTGGCTGGCGGCGCGAAAAATGGATTCTGAGCCATGACCACCCGGGTGATGTCCGACAATCGCGGAGGTGGACTTTGCTGCAGCCAGTCCCCCAGACGCCAGCCAGCAAGTAGAGCCGGGTCCAGTTCTGCCGCAATCCGTACATAGTCCTGCACTTTATTTTCACGGTAATAGAGCAAATCACCATTACGCATCAGCAGCTGTTCTGCAATGACATCAAGCCAAGGTAGTTCCGAGCTGGTCAACAAGCCATTGTCACAGATGTTCCCCATTAGCCGGCGCACATCGGTCAATCGATAAGTGCGAGGGTAACGGTTATCAATACTCTCAACGAGCAACTGGTAACACTCTTCCTGCAATGACAACCACTGATTAAATTCTGTCGGCGGTGATAACAGGATCGCCCAAAAACGCCGCGAGAGGCGCTCGTCTGTGAAAAAACACCCTGCGGCATGTTCACTCAGCGACCTAGTCAACATTATTTTTCACCCTCAGAGTAGAGCTCTTCAAACGCGTCCAAAAGTGTTTTAACTGCGGGATCGGTTTTGGGGAAATTGCTAATGACATCATCAATGAAAGCTTTAGCTCTATCGTAACCTGGATAAATCATCTCAAGCTGTGCTTTAATGCGAGTTTTAACCAAGCGGGCTAGCGGATTTATTGAAAGCTTTCTTGTAATAAACTCCCTAGCCGGCTTGATATCTATAATTTTTCCTGTCTGAGCCAGAGTTTTTTTCTCATTCTGAGAATCTGTGTATTGTTTTTGTTTAGACTCAACGCTTAATACCTCATCGATCCATTTTTTTAGCGGATGAGTAGCCAATACATAGCTGACAGTTCTGGTTTTTTCACCATAAATTTTACGGTGCTGGTATGCTTCGCGATCGCTGTTAGACTGTTGATGTTGTTCCGGCGTGAATGGCCCCACATTTACACGAAAATTATCATTACTATAGAAATTTTTAGTAGAATTAATATTGGTTGTCGAAACAACATCAGACAATCCAAAAAGCTCACCTTTTTCAAAGCTACCAAATGCAGACCATGTTGAGTAAAAAACCCAACCTGCGATATGTAGCGCAGAGTTCCTATAACCTAAACCATTGAGACCAGAAATACCTTGACTATAAACCTTGTTAAAAACTTTATAGACTAACCATGGTGAAACTTCAATACTTGTAATGTTGTTATCCTTCCTCCATTGATTAATCTCATCACAGAGATTTTTAAACATCAATTCATTCTCATCAGGGATTTCCTCCAACGGTTCATCTGTTAGTTCTCTTTCAGATTCGAATCGACTATTCATACGTGTGTTCTTTTTGGAGTTGAATTCATCCAAATACAACGTTTTTGTCGGAGCAAGCGCGCTTGCAGAATAAAATGGAGAACGCTGTCTTATCCGTTGCAGATCGGTTAATTCTATATTGGAAACCAGGCTTGTTATAATCACTTCAAATACTCGGCCAATATTTAACACTATGGACTGCTTTGAATTAGTATAGAAATTTCGTTGCGTCAACGCAGAAATAAGGAAAATGGCTTTATTTTCTAAATCTTTATCATGGTAATATTCATGAACATCTTCCCAGTATTTCCAACTCAAACTGGTATTAACACCCACTTCAGCCACAGGATAAGGTAAAAGCGTTTTTTGCCCTTTAATAGCAGCCAACCAAGTCTCAGGCAACTTTGTCTTCAACTGAGATTCCCAGTCAGAGAGATCGTCATTGTTTTCAAAGATCTCATACTCACGCTGCTCATGCTGTAAAGGTTGAAAAAGCGGAGTCGCAAGCACAGATTGATTACGATTTTCCCCTTTATTCCAAGAGAACCAGTACTGTTTTGCCTGAAGCGTTAAAAACACAGCCCCCGCCTCTGGTTCAAAGCGAAAATACTCACAGAGTTTATCGACCCACGCGGATTTTTTATCCTCTGCCAGGTATGTTTTGCTATCCAACGTGTTGGATATCTTCAGTTCATCATAAAATAATCTGTAAGCCTCCCCATACTCACGCTTGGCTTCTTTACTCAACTCACGGTATTTTTTAGCAAAACTTTCAATAATATCAATTGGAACATCAGGCATTTGCCATATCCGACGTATGGCTAGCAGGCTGGCTTTCTTTTTAAACGGCTCAGGAAGATCGTGTATTAAATCACCACAGTGATTAATAAACTGTGTTAGGGCACGTATCGACGGGATCGGTAACGGTAAATCGCTGCCCTCCAGACCGTTCACCGGGCCGGTGATAAATATCTTCAACCACGCCATAAAGTTACGTAGTGGAATACCGTCTTTATCCAGAGTGACATCAATACCGTCTTGCTGCCAGTAATCACTCACAGCGGGCATACATAGCCTACGCGGCAGTGGTAAAATTTTACGTTGATACTCAATGGCCAATTCTTTGGCGATATCATAAGACTTTTTACGTTCATAAGATGAGTCTTTATTCAACCGTCCATGGAAATCTCGCCAACAGACTTCATCATATAAACGACGATCACCGCTTACAATCGGCAATACGTATGGAGATGTAAGATAACGACGCAATATTTCCAGGTTTTCAAATGCCCGATTAAGCGAGGTATCCACATCATCGATTGGTAATATTAATAATTTCTTTCCAACCAAATCTAGTGCGGATATTAAAAATGCTTCAACGCAATTTGCCAGATGCTTGCTGCCATATAGGGAGCGAATTTTATCCATCCCACGCTGACTTTGCTGCAAATCAACGGATTCCAGACCGTGAGCTAATTCTTCAAGCTTCTGGGTAAATGTCCTGGATTTATTAATGTCTCTACCCTGTGCAGCTTTGATGTCCTTATCCTGAAGCACGGCTGCCACAATAATATGCAAGAACAGCGATTCACCATCTTCAAGCAAAGTCGGGTCGATAGGATCGAGAATATGAATATCTCCCGCAAACTCTTTATGATTACTCGCCAGGTAATCTCTTAAATTCACAAGTACTGATGTTTTACCAGTCCCCCTTTCACCATCAATCGATATCGCCTTATGACTTCGCGTTTCGTTGAACGATTCCGAATTTTTCGGTAAGTCCTCAACTGCCTTAACAGCCTTTCCAATGAACTGGGCGAGTTGCTCGTAAATTTTACGAGGAAGTAAGGTATCTGGATCCTTAAGAACCGCAGACTCTCCGCTGTCTAATGGTATGTATATCGTATTCACAGTAATCCCTTTACGGTCGTTTTTGATGGGTAACAGAGGGTGAAACTGTGAATTTTGATACAAAAACAAATAAAATCAAGGTGGCAATTAGAATAATCTCAAAATAATTCTAATTATTGCTACTCGTAACAACAGTCTGCTAAAGAAGAGTGAATTTGGCCTGCTCTCCTGCAATTTACGTATTGCCAATGACAAACAAAAAGTAGTGCAACCAATCCTAATGCATAATAATTGTTCGAATTTGATGTAACTAGCCCCCAGATATCAACATCAATATAAATGAGTACTGTTATGAGCATAAAAACATCAAATAAGAATTAAAGCATTTAATAACATACAATTAACTTATAAATCACATTTCAAATGTCTAAGCCGAGATTCGGGTCGTAGAGACCTGAGTTGTGATAAAGAAACCCCATGCAGATGCGTGGATTTTTTGTTTGATGGCATCCCAGATGACCTTCCACCTCAATAAAGGATATATTGAGGCACTAACCAAAATCATCACACTACAACGGACAACACCATGGCACTGATCCCTAAAAACTACTCGCGGTTGGAAAGCGGCTATCGCGAGAAAGCGTTAAAAATCTATCCGTGGGTTTGTGGGCGCTGCTCGCGTGAGTTTGTCTATTCCAACCTGCGCGAATTAACGGTTCACCATATCGATCATGACCACACCAATAACCCGGAAGATGGCAGTAACTGGGAGTTGCTGTGCCTGTATTGCCATGACCATGAGCACTCGAAATACACCGAGGCGGACCAGTACGGCACAACCGTAGTCGCAGGGGAAGACGCGCAAGATGATGTTGAAGCAGCGACCTATAATCCCTTCGCAGATTTAAAGTCGATGCTGAATAAGAAGAAGTAATTTTACAGATGTCAGCTTGTGGGGCATAAGCTGACATCACAGCATGTCGAAGGATATTAGCCCGTTTTTTCGAGGCTACGCTTCACAGCCTTGAGCGTCCTTTGGCGGATCCAGCCACTTCCCGCTCTGATCGCCAGCCAGTACAGGGCCATTTTTAAGTAGGTCGCTCGGTCAGAGCAATGGATAAAGGTTTCTGTACAGAGTGCATATTTATCATTAGCTATCTTCTGTAATTGATACCACAGCAACAATTTTGCGTTACCAGGCTTAAGTGCTGCGCAATACGCACGCGCGTCCGGAATATCCTCAAGGCCAAAATCGCTACGCCAAAATTGGCCTCTTAAGCCATAACAAAGTTCAGTTGTGGATTTTTCGAGTAAGGTGAAATTACCCAGTCCGAACTGATTAATACTACCTCTAGACTCACCCAAACGTAATCTTTGTGGCAGTTGTCGCACCGACATCAAGGTTCTAATGATGAAGTCCTGCTGGATATCATAATCAGCCACCGCCGATAATATCTTTTCCGGATGGGGAGTGGTGATGGTTGCTCGATGTCTCTCATAGAACTGAAAGTTCGGCATATATTCAGGTACATTTAGCCAGCCGGTTAGAGCTTTCTTAGTAACAAATCCCAGCACCAATCTGCTTACTCCCTTAAAAACCCTAATCCCGACTGCTTGTGACTGCGCTCCAATAGCTTTATTGGCTAAGGCCAATCGGAAGTAATCCCCCACTACCCCTCAACCACCACCACTTCTACCCCGGCTTTTCTCAGCCCATTCAAACTCTCTTCTGGAATGCCGCTATCGGTGATAACTGTATGAATACGTTGAGTATCAATAATCTTGTGCAGGCTAGAGCGATTGAATTTGCTGGAGTCGGTAACCACAATTATTTGCTCTGCGACTTCACACATCCGGCGGTTCAGGCGCGCTTCGTCTTCATTATGGGTACTCACCCCGCGCTCGAGGCTGATGGCGTCGACGCCGAGGAAAAGGATATCGAAGTGGTAATTTTGCAGCGACTGGTCGGCCTGTTCGCCATAGAAAGAGAGAGACTGACGGCGTAGATGCCCGCCGGTCATCAGCACGTCTACCCCTTCGGCTTCCACCAGCGCGTTGGCCACATTCATGCCATTGGTCATCGCAATCACCTCTTTATGATTACGCATATGGCGCGCAATTTCATAGGTGGTGGTGCCTGAGTCGAGAATGACGCGGTGGCCCGGCTTGATAAGATTGGCGGCAACCCGCGCAATGCTGCGCTTTAAGGAAGTATTAAGGGAGCTTTTATCTTCTACTGTCGGCTCAATTCCCGGGGTGTTGGCGTCGCAAACCAACGCCCCACCGTAGGCTCGCACGGCGATGCCCTGCTTTTCCAGAAAGGCTAAATCGTTGCGGATGGTGACCGTAGAAACATTAAAAAATGCCGATAAATCATTAACCTGAACGCTTCCCTGTTGGCGAAGACGCTGAATGATTTGCTCACGCCTTTCACTGGTCCCCGTTACACGCTTTTCCATTGCCGAATCGGTATTGCTCATAGTTGATCCTTTCTCACGGCCTTTCGTTTCATTTCGCTTTGCCTATTAACGCCTTTCTTTTGCCGAAATGCAAGCCTTTGCACTGCACCAAAATGGGGGGAGGTTTCATCAAAAAACCTTTCACTACGTTTCTTTTGCGAAACAGATCGCATTTCCATTATCTTTCGTTTTGTTTTTATTAGCCGTTGAAGCAATATCCATCGAAATGAACTGAAAGAAAAATAACCATTAACCCCTTATGGAGTGGAAAGTGAAACATTTAACCGAGTTTGTGGCTGACCATAAGCAGGATAAAGGATGCGGCATCTTTGCCGTCTGTTCCGCACACCCATTAGTGCTTGAGGCGGCGATACGCCACGCCAGGGAAACACAATCGCTCTTATTAATAGAAGCCACCTCGAATCAGGTGGACCAGTATGGCGGTTACACTGGCATGACACCGCTCGACTTCCGCCACTTTGTTGAGCAAATGGCGGATGAGCACCACTTACCGCGCCATCAGTTGATATTAGGTGGCGACCATTTGGGGCCAAATCGCTGGCAAACCGCCCCTGCGGCAGAAGCCATGGCTCATGCCGAAGAGCTGATTCGTCATTACGTGGCGGCCGGATTTAAAAAAATCCATCTGGATTGCAGCATGTCCTGTGCCGATGACCCGGTGCCATTAACCGATGAAATCGTCGCAGAGCGCGCTGCAAGGCTTGCGCGGATTGCCGAGCAAACCTGCAAGGAGAAGTGGGGAAGCTCTGATCTGGTGTATATCATCGGGACAGAGGTTCCGGTGCCCGGCGGTGCGCACGAAACGCTGTCAACGCTGGCCGTCACCTCTCCGCAGGCGGCCAAAGCCACGCTGCAAGCTCACCTCCACGCTTTTGAACAGCAGGGGCTAAATGAAATCTGGCCTCGAATTATCGGGCTCGTGGTGCAACCTGGTGTGGAATTCGATCATGCTCATATTATTGATTACCAGCCTGAAAAATCTCTTGCTCTGAGCCAGACTATCGAAGAATTTGACACAATGGTCTTCGAAGCGCACTCCACCGATTATCAAACTCCCTTCGCCCTACGCCAGCTTGTTCAGCACCACTTCGCGATTTTAAAAGTCGGTCCCGCACTCACTTTTGCCCTGCGCGAAACCCTGTTTTCACTGGCGGCTATCGAGCATGAACTGCGCCCTTCCCACCAGTGTTCAGGGCTGAGGGATGTCTTAGAAAGCGTTATGCAGGAGCACCCGCAGCACTGGGAACAGCACTATCACGGCAATAACGATCAGCGCCGTCTGGCGCGCGGATACAGCTATTCCGACCGCGTTCGCTACTACTGGCCAGATCATGACATTGATGATGCTTATTCCCGCCTTGTGACGCATTTAGCTGATGAAGCTATCCCGCTGCCGTTAATCAGCCAGTACCTGCCCCTGCAATACACCAGAGTCCGCGAAGGCAGGCTGGCAGCCACGCCACATGAACTGATTATTGACCACATTCAGGATGTACTGCGTCAGTACCATGCCGCTTGCATGAGCACACAGTCATCGCATTAACACAATGATAATAAGGAAGAAAATATGCCAAACATTGTTTTAAGTCGTATTGATGAGCGTCTGATCCACGGCCAGGTGGGGGTTCAATGGGTAGGTTTTGCCGGAGCGAATCTGGTGTTAGTTGCCAATGATGAAGTGGCCGAAGATGAAGTTCAGCAGCATTTAATGGAAATGGTGTTGGCGGAAGGTATCGCCGTGCGTTTTTGGCCGCTGCAAAAGGTTATCGACAATATTCATCGCGCCAACGATCGGCAGAAAATCTTGCTGGTCTGCAAAAATCCCGCTGACTTTTTGACTCTCGCCAACGGCAAAGTGCCGGTGACACGCATCAACGTCGGCAACATGCATTATGCCGAAGGCAAGCAACAGATTGCCAAAACCGTCTCGGTCGACGATCAGGACATTGCGGCTTTTAATGGTCTGAAAAAAGCCGGCGTGGAATGCTTCGTTCAGGGCGTACCCACCGAGCCTGCGCAAGATCTCTACAAACTCCTTTGAGGTATTTTCTATGGAAATTAGCTTATTACAGGCAACGGCGTTAGGGATCTTGGCCTTTATTGCAGGTCTGGATATGTTCAACGGCCTGACGCACATGCATCGCCCGGTGGTGCTCGGGCCGCTGGTTGGCTTGATTATGGGCGACCTGCACGCGGGGATCTTAACCGGCGGTACGCTGGAATTGGTATGGATGGGGCTGGCACCGCTGGCCGGTGCCCAGCCGCCAAATGTCATTATCGGCACGATTGTCGGTACTGCCTTTGCTATCACCGCCAGAGTGAAGCCTGAAGTGGCGGTCGGCGTGGCGGTTCCCTTCGCCGTGGCGGTACAAATGGGCATTACCTTCTTGTTCTCCATCATGTCCGGCGTGATGGCGCGCTGCGACCGGATGGCGGCCAATGCTGACACCAAAGGAATCGAAAAAGTTAACTATTTAGCGCTACTGGCGCTGGGGGCTTTCTATTTTCTCTGCGCCTTCCTGCCAATCTACTTTGGTGCGGATCACGCCAAAGCCGCCATCGACGTCCTACCGGCGCGCCTGATTGACGGCCTAGGCGTGGCGGGCGGCATTATGCCAGCCATCGGTTTTGCCGTGCTGCTGAAAATCATGATGAAAAACGTCTACATCCCCTATTTCATCCTCGGGTTTGTTGCTGCCGCTTGGCTGAAGCTTCCGGTTCTGGCGATTGCCGCTGCTGCTTTGGCGATGGCAATCATCGACTTTATGCGTAAAGACCCCGCCCCCCAGCAGCCTTCCCACTCTAAACAAGAGGAATTTGAAGATGGTATCTAATACTCAAGTTTTGCCAGGGATCAGAACCAGTGAGCAAACCGTGACGGCTGGCAGTGACAATATCTATGAAGATCAGACCATTGGTGCCGAGCTGACGAAGAAAGACATCAACCGCGTGGCGTGGCGATCCATGCTGCTGCAAGCTTCCTTTAACTATGAACGTATGCAGGCTTCGGGCTGGCTGTATGGCCTGTTGCCCGCCTTGAAAAAAATCCATACCAACAAGAATGATCTGGCGCGGGCCATGAAAGGCCATATGGGGTTCTTCAACACCCACCCTTTTCTGGTGACATTTGTCATCGGCATCATTTTGGCGATGGAGCGTTCAAAGCAGGATGTGAACAGTATTCAGAGCACCAAGATTGCGGTTGGCGCGCCACTTGGCGGCATCGGCGACGCCATGTTCTGGCTCACTTTATTGCCGATTTGTGGCGGCATTGGGGCCAGTCTGGCGCTTCAAGGTTCGATTCTCGGCGCGGTGGTATTTTTGGTGATGTTTAACGTCGTCCACCTCGGGCTGCGTTTCGGGTTAGCTCACTATGCCTACCGCATGGGCGTGGCCGCCATTCCGATTATCAAAGCCAACACGCTAAAAGTGGGCCGCGCCGCCTCTATCGTAGGCATGACGGTGATTGGTGCGCTGGTGGCGACCTATGTTCGATTAGCCACCACGCTGGAAATCAACGCTGGCGACGCCGTGGTTAAATTACAAACTGACGTTATCGACAAACTGATGCCGGCGTTCCTGCCACTGGTTTATACCCTGACGATGTACTGGCTGGTGCGCCGTGGCTGGAGCCCGCTGCGCCTTATTGGGCTAACCGTCGTGTTAGGCATCGTCGGTAAATTCGGTCACTTCCTGTAAGCAAGAGGGCGCAACATGTTAAGCATTATTCTTACCGGTCACGGCGGGTTCGCCTCCGGGCTTGAGAAAGCCATGAAGCAAATCCTTGGCGAACAACAACAAATCATGGCGATCGATTTTCCCGAAAGCTCTTCAACCGCCCTGCTGACTTCCCAGTTTGAACAGGCTCTGGCGGAATTGGATGAAACTGAAGGGCTGGTTTTTCTAACGGATTTGCTGGGCGGCACACCTTTTCGCGTGGCTTCGACCTTTGCTATGCAAAAATCAGAACGGGAAGTGATCACCGGCGTGAATCTACAACTTCTGCTGGAGATGGTGCTGGAACGCGAAGGGTTGAGCAGTCAGGAGTTCCGCCTTCAGGCTCTTGAGTGTGGTCACCGCGGGCTCACCAGTTTGGTGGATGAACTGGGCCGCCACCGCGAGGCCGTGCCGATAGAGGAAGGGATATGAACCAGCTGCTGCGCGCGCATCGCGTGCTGACCGAGCACGGCTGGCTCCAAGACCACCAGCTGCGCCTCGACGGCAACAAGATTATCGCCATTGAGCCAATTCCCGCAGGTGTGCCAAAGCGCGACGCCGAACTGTTATGCCCGGCCTACATAGATATCCATGTCCACGGGGGTGATGGCGTTGACGTCATGGATGACGCCCCCGAGGTACTGGACAAGCTGGCACTATTCAAAGCCCGTCAGGGCGTCGGCGGCTGGTTGCCGACCATCGTCACGGCTCCGCTTGAGGAAATAAAGAGCGCGCTGCGGCGCATTGCCCTGCGCTGCCATCAGGGCGGCAAAGGCGCGACGGTACTGGGAAGCTATCTGGAAGGGCCCTACTTTACGCCGCAGAATAAAGGCGCGCACTCCCCTGAACTGTTTCGCGAACTGAGCATTGCCGAGTTGGATAGCCTGATTGATGTGTCGCAAAACACCCTGCGCGTGGTGGCACTGGCTCCTGAAAAGCCGCAGGCGATCCCGGCGATTCAGCATCTGAAAAAGCAGGGAATCAAGGTGATGCTCGGCCACAGTGCGGCAAGCTATGAAGAGACCGTCCGGGCTTTTGATGCCGGAGCCGATGGGCTGGTGCACTGCTTTAACGGCATGACGGGACTTCATCATCGCAATCCCGGCATGGTTGGCGCGGGCTTAACGGATAAGCGAGCCTGGTTGGAGTTAATCGCCGACGGCCACCACGTGCACCCGGCGGCGATGGCGCTGTGCTGCAACTGCGCGGCGCATCGGGTGGTGCTGATCACTGACGCCATGCGCGCTGCGGGCATGCCCGACGGCGAGTACTCGATTTGCGGGCAGCCCGTCACCCTCCAGCAAGGCATGGTGCACACGGCTGAGGGTGGGCTTGCAGGCAGCACCCTTTCACTGGATGCCGCGGTGCGCAATCTGGTCGCTAGCCTCGGGGTGTCAGAGGAAAACGCCATCCGTATGGCATCACTGCATCCGGCCAAAATGCTCGGCCTTGAACAGAGTTTAGGTTCACTCTCAGTGGGGAAAGTGGCCAACGTTATCGCACTAAATTCGCAGCTTCAGGTGCAAAAAATATGGGTTGATGGTCAGCCAGTCGAGATCTAAAGCTTTCACTGCACATCACTTTGGTTTGTGGCCTGCGAGGTCACAAGCCTTTCTTTTCCTTTCGAAAATCACAGAGTCATATTCTCGAAAAATTCACATATCTAGATAAATCAGTTAGATAATAAAACCCAATCTATCCTTAGATCACAGTTTTCGTTTTATTTCCTTTCTTTCATTGATCTTTCATTTTCTTTTGTATAGATTTCATTTATCCACAAAACCGACCAAATGAAACAAAACGAAAGATGCCATGTATGGTTTGTATTGGCTCACTGAAAGGTATGACTAAGGACACGTGATGAGCGAAACAGAATTTGCCAGTATTTCAGGTACGGCAACCTGGACCGAAAAAGAGATCCGCCAACAACCGGGGTGCTGGATCAAATCCTTAAAAAATATCGAAAGCCAACGTATTGAAATAGATAATTTTCTTACCCCTCTGCTACAAAAACCTGATTTACAAATCATCCTGACCGGTGCGGGAACCTCAGCGTTTATTGGCGATATTATTGCCCCTTGGCTTTCGCGCCAGACGGATAAAAATTTTGTCGCCGTGCCGACCACCGATCTGGTCACCAACCCTGTGGACTATCTCTCCCCTCACCGCCCGACGCTGCTGGTCTCTTTTGCCCGCTCGGGTAACAGCCCGGAAAGCGTGGCCGCGGTGGATTTAGCTAATCAGCTGGTTAGCCAATGCCATCATCTGATCATCACCTGCAATGAAGCAGGCAGCCTGTATCAAAATGCCGTCACCAGTAAAAACGCGCTGGCCCTGCTGATGCCAGCCGAAACCCACGATCGCGGGTTCGCCATGACCAGCAGCATCAGCACTATGATGGCAAGCTGTCTGGCGGTTTTTGCCCCTAAAACCATCAATAGCCAGAGTTTTCAAGATGTCGCGACGCGTTGCGAACAGATCATTGATTCTCAAGGCGACTTTAGCGATCCGCTATTTGGCGACTTGCCCTTCAAACGCGTGGTTTATCTCGGCAGCGGCGGCTTGCAGGGCGTGGCGCGGGAATCTGCCTTAAAGGTGCTGGAGCTGACGGCGGGCAAACTGGCGGCATTTTATGACTCGCCGACGGGGTTTCGCCACGGGCCAAAATCCTTAGTCAATGGTGAAACGCTGGTGGTGCTGTTTGTGTCGAGCCACCCTTATACCCGCCAATACGATCTCGATTTGCTAAATGAGCTGCGTCGCGACCAGCAGGCGATGCGCGTAGTGGCCATATCTGCCAGCGGCAGCCCTGAAATCATCGCCGGGCCGCACATCCTATTACCCGCTTCGCGCGACTTTATCGATATCGAACAGGCTTTCTGTTTCCTGATTTACAGCCAAATTTTCGCCCTCAGCGAATCAATCAAAGCGGGCATTACCCCTGACACCCCTTCCGCCAGCGGCACGGTAAATCGCGTAGTGAAAGGCGTTGTTATTCATCCATGGAAAGGCTGAGAGGATCACCACATGAGCATTATTTCCACCAAATATCTTTTACAAGACGCGCAGGCGCGGCGGTATGCCGTCCCCGCTTTCAATATTCACAACGCAGAAACCATTCAGGCGATCCTCGAAGTCTGCAAAGAGATGCAGTCCCCGGTGATCCTTGCCGGTACGCCGGGCACCTTTAAACATATCGCTTTTGAAGAGATCTACGCCCTGTGTGAAGCCTATTCCGCCAGCTACGGCATGCCGCTGGCTCTGCATCTCGACCACCACGAGTCATTGGAAGACATTAGCCGCAAGGTCCATGCCGGTGTGCGCAGCGCGATGATTGACGGCAGCCACTTCCCCTTTGCCGAAAACGCCCGTCTGGTGCGAAACGTGGTGGATTTTTGCCATCGACATGACTGTAGCGTTGAGGCAGAGCTAGGCCGACTGGGCGGCGTAGAAGATGATATGAACGTCGATGAAGAGAGTGCCTTTCTCACGGATCCGCAAGAGGCGCGCCGATTTGTCGAGCTAACCGGCATTGATAGCCTTGCCGTCGCCATCGGCACCGCCCACGGCTTATACACCAAACGGCCAAAAATTGATTTCCAGCGTCTGGGAGAGATCCGCGAAACGGTAGATATCCCACTGGTATTGCACGGCGCGAGTGACGTGCCTGACGACTATGTGCGCCGCGCCATTGAACTGGGGGTGTGCAAAGTGAACGTCGCCACGGAGCTGAAAATTGCCTTTGCGGCGGCGGTTAAAAAATGGTTCGGCGACAACCCTGAAGGCAACGACCCGCGCTATTACATGCGCGTCGGCATGGACGCGATGAAAGACGTGGTGCGCAGCAAAGTGACGGTCTGCGGCTCGGCGAATAAGCTCATCCCTGAACCCGTTGCAGCTCATTAAGCCTTTCCTAAGGGTTACCCTGTCGCGTATTGGGTAACCTTTTTCATCTCGGTCCCCCTACTTTTTTACTCTGAGATATCAGGACATCCTATGAAAACCCTCATAAAGAGTTCTCTCCTTTTATTGCTGATAAGTAATGGCGCTCTCGCCTCCGAGTACCAATTAAACAACGATAACTTGGCTTTCTCTTTTGACGACACCCACTCCGCCGTAGTGTTAAAAGATAAGCTTTCGGGCCACCAGCTAGCGCCTATTGAATTGTTTTTACTGACATTGCCTGATGAAAAGGTTATTCACGCTGCTGATTTTAAAATTAATAGTGTGCAGAAGAAAGATGACGCGATTTTTATCGATTACGAGCATCAAGACTTTAGCGTCAGCGTGGTGCTGCATAGCCTAAAAGGCAAATACGCCAGCATCGACTACAGCATTCTGGCGAAAGGCCAGCCGCAGAAAGTGGCGAAAATCACCTTCTTCCCGACCAAAGGTCAGGCTCAGGCGCCCTATGTTGATGGCGCCATCAATAGCTCGCCGATCATCGCGGACAGCTTTTTCATTCTGCCGGAAAAACCTATCGTTAATACCTATGCCTATGAAACCACAACCAATTTAAACGTTGAGCCGAAAACGCCGATTGGCACGGATACCCCTGTCACCTTCACCACCTACTTTGGGACTTTTGAAGAAAGTAATCAGTTACGCCGTAGCTTCAACCAGTTCATTAACGCCGTGCGTGCGCGCCCTTATCAGCCCTATCTGCACTACAACAGCTGGATGGATATCGGCTTCTTCACCACCTATACCGAACAAGAGGTGCTGAGTCGCATGGACACCTACGCCGATGAGCTGATTAAAAAACGCGGCGTGAAGCTAGATGGCTTCTTACTGGATGATGGCTGGGACGATCGCACCGGAAAATGGCTTTTCGGCCCGGCGTTCAGCAAAGGGTTTGGCGCTGTGAAGGAGAAAGCCGACAGCCTGCACACCTCGGTCGGGCTGTGGCTCTCGCCTTGGGGTGGCTACAACAAACCGCGTGATATCCGCGTTTCGCACGCCAAAGAGAACGGTTTTGAAACCGTAGACGGCAAATTCGCCCTCTCCGGCCCGAATTACTTCCGCAATTTCAATCAACAAATCATCAAGCTGATTAAAAACGAGCACATCACCTCCTTTAAGCTAGATGGCATGGGCAACGCCAATTCCTATATTCCGGGCAGCCAGTTTGCGTCCGATTTCGATGCTTCTATCGAGCTGATTAAAAATATGCGGCAGGCCAATCCGGACCTGTTTATCAATCTGACCACCGGCACCGACGCCAGCCCGTCGTGGCTGTTCTACGCCGACTCTATTTGGCGTCAGGGCGATGACATTAATGTGTTTGGCAAAGGCTCGCCGGTGCAGCAGTGGATGACCTATCGAGATGCCGAGACCTATCGCTCCATCGTGCGCAAAGGCCCGCTGTTCCCAATAAACTCATTGATGTATCACGGCATTGTCAGCGCTGAGCACGCCTATTTTGGGCTGGAGAAAGTGCAGACCGACAGTGACTTTGCCGACCAAGTGTGGAGCTATTTCGCGACGGGAACCCAGCTGCAAGAGCTGTATATCACGCCTTCAATGTTAAACAGCAACAAGTGGGACAGCCTCGCGGCGGCGGCCAAATGGTCGCGCAGTAATAGCGATGTGTTGGTCGATACTCACTGGGTTGGCGGTGACCCTACGGCGTTGGAGGTCTACGGCTGGGCATCATGGAGCAAAAAGAAAGCCATTCTGGGCCTGCGCAATCCGTCGGATAAAGCACAAAGTTACTATCTGGACCTCAGTAAAAGCTTTGAAATCCCCAGCGGCGAGGCCAACCAATTCACCCTTAAAAATGTTTATGGCAGCAACACCAGTCTGCCTGCCGATTACCGCCAGCCTGTTGTCGTGACCTTAAAACCGCTCGAAACCTTGGTTATTGAAGCCACTCCAGCCAGTAAATAGAGCTTACCCTCCCCATTGCGGCCTGATATCTCCAGCTGTCAGGCTGCCCTTCATGAACTTAGTCTTTTCGATCTAAAAAAACTTTATCGCGATTATTGTTAATTTATCTGCCATTTCGACCACCATGATTTTTCAATCATAGGTTAATACTAAGAACTTTATTATTCACTCAAATGATAATTAAACAGAAAGATAACTTTTATATACGAAAACTCTTAAGAAAAACTCGACGGAAAAATCCTACCTATTTTAAAGACCTCTCTTACAACCCAAGAAAAGCCCGAAAGAAAAATCCTAATAAAAAGCCTGAAAAAACGCCATCATAAAATAATTAATGAGGAAAAATCCCTATAAATTATGGAAAAATAGATGCTTCGATAATTAAAATTAAAATCAATAAAAACAACGAAATAGAGCCAAAACAAGAGCATGAGACTTACTTACCAAATCACTTAAAAACATTACTCACAATATTAATCAACATTTGAAACCATTGATTAATTCGAAGCATTCAATATTATTAACCAGTAGATTCCCTTTTCTTTAACTCATAGGTAATGAGTGAATCTTGACGTAATTCTTTTAGTGGCCTTGCAGGAAGCAAAGCTCTTCGTTTCTGCTTGTCGCCAAAAAAATCATACCCCGATCACAAGCAGGGAAAATAACCATGTCTAATAGCTTTCAAAATGAAATACCTAAAGCTCGCGTTAATATAAAGCTAGATCTGCATACCGGCGGCGCCCAGAAGAAAGTCGAACTGCCATTAAAACTGGTGGTAATGGGCGATTACAGTAACGGGAAAGAGAATCGTCCATTATCCGAACGCGAAAAAATCAATATCAATAAAAACAACTTTAACAGCGTGCTGGCTGAATACGACCCTTCGCTGAACCTGACCGTGGAAAACACGCTGGCAGCCGATGGCAGTGAAGAGAGCATTAAGCTGGCCTTTGGCGATATGAAAGATTTCGAGCCAGAACAAGTGGCCCGCCAAATCCCCCAACTGCGCGCCATGCTGGCGATGCGTAATTTATTACGCGACCTCAAATCCAACCTTTTAGACAACGCCACCTTCCGCAAAGAGCTTGAAGCCATCCTTAAGGATGAAACCTTGAGCAATGACTTACGCAACGAACTGGCCGCGCTGGCCCCTAAAGACGCTTAACCCTTCCTGAATCGGATCAACCTGAGATTATGCTTATGTCTGCCAATACAGAAAATACGCAAGAAAGCCGCACTACCGCGCTGGAACGTGCCGACGCAGGAAGTGTTTACGCGTCACTGTTCGACAAAATTAACCTGACGCCAGTGTCTTCACTGGGCGACGTCAACGTCTTCCAAGACAATCAGGCGATGTCTGATGTCACCACCGACGAGCGCGTGACTGCAGCCGTACAGGTCTTCCTGCAGCGCCTGAAGGCCTCTGGGCAGAAAGTTGAGCGTCTTGATAAAACCCTGCTCGACGGCCATATCGCCATGCTCGACGAGCAAATCAGCCGCCAATTGGACGTGGTGATGCACCACCCTGACTTCCAGCGCGTAGAATCTGGCTGGCGTGGCCTGAAGTTCTTAGTTGACCGCACCGATTTTCGTCAAAACGTTAAAATCGAACTGCTGGACGTCTCGAAAGATGACTTGCGCCAAGACTTCGAGGACTGCCCGGAAATCATCCAAAGCGGCCTGTATCACCACACCTATATTCAAGAATACGACACGCCGGGCGGCGAGCCGATTGGCTCCATCATCTCTAACTATGAGTTTGACGCCAGTGCGCAAGACGTCGCTCTGCTGCGCAATATTTCTAAAGTGTCCGCTTCGGCGCACATGCCATTTGTCGGCTCAGTCGGCCCGAAATTCTTCCTGAAAGAGTCCATGGAAGAGGTCGCGGCAATCAAAGACATCGGTAACTACTTCGATCGCGCCGAATACATCAAGTGGAAATCCTTCCGCGACTCTGATGACTCTCGCTACATCGGCCTGACCATGCCGCGCGTGCTTGGCCGCCTGCCTTATGGCCCAGACACCGTGCCGGTTCGCAGCTTCAATTATGTCGAAGAAGTGAAAGGCCCGGATCACGAAAAATACCTGTGGACCAACGCCTCTTTTGCTTTCGCCGCCAACATGGTGAAGAGCTTCATCAAAAACGGCTGGTGCGTGCAGATCCGTGGTCCGCAGGCCGGTGGCGCCGTGACTGATTTGCCAATCCACTTGTACGACTTGGGCACCGGCAATCAGGTGAAAATCCCGTCAGAAGTGATGATCCCTGAAACCCGCGAGTTTGAGTTTGCCAATCTGGGCTTCATCCCGCTGTCTTACTACAAAAACCGCGACTACTCCTGCTTCTTCTCGGCTAACTCCACGCAGAAACCGGCGCTGTATGACACCGCCGACGCCACCGCCAACAGCCGCATCAACTCACGCCTACCTTACATCTTCCTGCTGTCGCGCATCGCGCATTACCTGAAGTTGATCCAGCGCGAGAACATCGGCACCACCAAAGACCGCCGCCTGTTAGAGCTGGAATTGAACACTTGGGTACGCTCTCTGGTAACTGAAATGACCGATCCGGGCGATGACCTGCAGGCTTCTCACCCACTGCGTGACGCCAAAGTGACCGTCGAAGACATCGAGGACAACCCTGGCTTCTTCCGCGTGAAACTGTACGCCGTGCCGCACTTCCAAGTGGAAGGCATGGACGTCAACTTGTCGTTGGTTTCTCAGATGCCTAAAGCGAAAGCTTGAAGCCCGGAGGCAGGATGAAGATTGAACGTCCGCTATGGACACGCGGAATTCTGGTTTCTCCACAGCAATTTCAACAACAGGCCTCTCTGGAGGCCTGGACTAACGAATGCATTGCGCAAATGGGCGTTTTGCATCCGTGGGGAGTGCTGCATGCCAGTTTCGAGCAAGACGCGCTGGCTCAGGGTCGCCTGAAGGCGGAACGCTTACACCTTCGCTTTCAAGATGGCACCTTAGTGGACACCGACAGTGCCGATTTGCTGCCAGCAACATTAACTCTGGCCGCAAATTTACCTGCTCAGGCCAACGAAGCGACCGTCTTGCTGGCCGTTCCGCAGACCTATGCCAATGGCGGCAATTGCCTGCAACCTGACGAACTTGCGGAGCGCCCGGTGCGGTATCGTCAAGCCTGGCGGGACGTGCAGAACCAGTTTGGCGACGATAAAAAGCAAATCGCCGTGATGACCCACGAGCTTTCCCTGCGTCTGAGCAGCCAAGAGAACGGTAATTATCAGACCTGCCCTATCGCCCTTCTGCGCCGAGACCAGCAAGGTCGCTGGACTCAGGATAAGAGCTTTATTCCGCCGTTGCTCAGCCTGCAAGCGAGCCACTGGTGTAGTGAGCAGCTGGAAATATTGATGGTGCAGCTTCGTGCGCGCTTGCAGCGGCTGATGGGGATGCGTCGCGAAAGCAACGCCCGCATGGCCGACTTCGCCGTGGCCGACGTTTCCCTGTTCTGGCTGCTCAACGCCCTTAACAGTGCGGAACCCGTGCTGGGGAATTTCCAACGCTACCCGCAAGTTCACCCTGAACGTTTATATCAGGAGCTAGCAAGGCTGGCTGGCAGCTTGCTGACATTCTCTTTGGAGCATGACAGCACGGCAATCCCGGTTTATCAGCACGATGATTTGACCGCCGTTTTCCCGCCACTGTTTGCACTATTGAACATCTTGCTCGAAGCAAGCCTGCCGTCGCGCTTGGTGGCGGTTGAACTGGTGCATGAACCTCGATTCAACCAGTGGCGTGCTGACTTGCATGATCCACGGCTTCGTGAAGACGTGGATTTCTACCTCTCGGTTCGATCCACGCTTTCATCTGCCCAATTGCAAACGCAGTTCCCGCAGCTGTGCAAAGTCGGCGCGCCTGATGATGTCGGCAACGTGGTCAACGTGGCATTGAGCGGCATCCCACTGCGAGCTCTTACCCACGTGCCTGCTGCCATTCCACTGCGCCTCGAAAATCAGTATTTCTCCCTTGATCTAAACCATCCGGCGGCGAAACAGATGATGGAAGCCGGTGCATGCGTGTTCTATGTGCCGGGCACCTTAGGTGAGATCCAGCTTGAACTCTTTGCGGTGTTACGCGCATGAATCAATCCATAACAGTATCTACTCAACCCATGGATATCGATGCTCTGCTGGCCGACACCTGGCTGCAACTCATTAGCCTGCGGCAGGGAATGACCTGCGTCGAAGGCGAAGGTCGCATTTTTTGGCAGCGCTGCGTGGATGATATTAAGCATGTTCAGCAGGCGCTGAAGGCAGCCAACATCAGCGAGCAAAGCTGTCAGCACGTCATGTATGCCCAATGCGCAGTGCTCGATGAGACGGTAAAAGGGCGCAATATCCATGACGATATCTATTTCGTATGGTGTGACTCTCCGCTTCAGGCGCATTTTTTCAAAACTCTGGATGCCGGGAGCCAGCTTTACGAGCGAGTCCGACAGGTGCTGCGTGAGCCAGCAGCAGATTTAACCGTTTTAATCTGTTTCCATCGCGTGCTGATGCTCGGCTTTAAAGGAGGATTAGGTCCAGAGGGAGGCGCCGAACGCCAACAGCTGGTCGATCAACTCTCTGCGCGAGTCCCCGCTTTTAACTCCGCACCAGCCAATCCGGTGCTGGCTGTCGCGCCGTCGCGCCATCGTGTTGGCGTGTGGCTGCGCTATTGGCCGTTACGCCTTGGTTTAGCCGCGCTGTTGGTGGCCGTTCTCTGGTTGGGTCTTGACCACTGGCTGTCAGGGCTGCTGCCGACCTTGTTACCGGGGTCAGTACGATGAGTCAGATGTGGCAACGCGGTTTGTGGTTATGGGCTGGGATCTTAGCCGGGATTTTATGTCTGGTCTTTCTGCCTTTTTCGCCAAAAGTTCGCTGGATAAGCTTTGCCGTGGTCGCGCTGATCTGTCTTAGCGGCTTATGGCTGAGCGGGCGTAAATCCAAACGTGCAAACGACACCATAAACCTCGACGGCCTGCCGCCGGAGAGCTATCGCCTGCCAGTGGTACTGGTGTGCGGTGACGCGCTGCCTGCGCTGTTTGGCGCTGATGCTATCCACCAGTCGGCGCAGGGCTGCTGGCTACGCGTCAATGATGTCACTAGCCTGCGTCAGTTCACTCAGCAACTGTTAGTGCAGCGGCCTGAGTGGGCGCGACAACTGAGCGTGATGTTCTCAGTTAATCCGCAGCAACAGGCGGATGAACAAGCACTTTCCACGCATCTGTTTGAACTTCGCTGGCAACTGGTACAGCTGCGCAGGGACAGCCACTGGCCGGTACCGCTGGTTCTCTATAGCACGGTCGCAAACAGCATGGTTAAATCGCCGGTTTGGCTGTCACAACAGCAGTCGCAGCACGTTGCGGTCTGGCCTGTGGTCACTATGCCGGAAACACTCGGCGACTGGCAGCTTACGCCAGAAGGCGAGGAACAGTCCGTTCGCTTCAAGCAGGCCGTGATGTTCTTTAAGCATAACCAGTGGCTAAAAGAGCAGGTTTTACCGGCCTTCATTCAACGCAATGACGACGTGATTGGCGTTCAACCACAGCAAATTATTTTGCATCACGTCGCCAATTTACCAGAGCTGGTGACAGATTCGCTTTGGCTGCGCTGGTTATCCTCCCTGACCGCGCTGAACGCGGTTGCGGGCTGGCAGCCTGACTCAGAAGCTACAAAAACTGGCCTACAATTCCCGGACTTTCTCTTTTCCACCCTTCCCTTGGGCTATGGCAAATCAGTCTGTCAGCGCGTGCTGCGCCATGGTTTCACCCTCCTCGTGGTGGCAATCGCGGTGGCACTGTGCTGTAGCGCGTGGCACAACCGGCAATTGCTGCATCGCGTGGCTTTCGACATCCGCCATTACGAAAGCATTGATATGCATGACTACGCGCCGAAGGCTAAAGCCGTGGCGGTTCTGCGTAACGATGCCGCCCAGCTTGATGACTGGTTCCGCAACGGCGAGCCGCTTCGCCTCGGGTTAGGGTTGTACCAAGGCGAGCGCCTGCGTCTGCCTCTGCTGACTGCCATCAAAAACTATCTGCCGCCACCGCCGCCTGCCGTGGTCACAGCCCCTAAAACAGTGCGTCTGGACGCCCTTTCACTGTTCGATACCGGCAAATATCAGCTCAAAGCTAACAGCACGAAACTGCTGGTGAATGCGCTGATTGGTATTAAAGCCAAGCCCGGCTGGCTCATCGTGGTAGCAGGACATACCGACATCACCGGCGACGCACGCGCCAACCAAATCTTGTCACTTAAACGCGCTGAAGCCCTGCGTGACTGGATGCTCTCCACCAGCGATGTCTCGCCAACCTGCTTTGCAGTTCAGGGTTACGGCGCGACCCGCCCGATTGCAACAAACGACACGGCAGAAGGCCGAGCAGCCAATCGCCGTGTCGAAATTAGTCTGGTGCCTCAGGCAAATGCGTGTCAGGCAACAGCATCTCAATCCGCCTCAGGATCTGAAGCGGCTACAACACCAAGCAAGGAGAACTAAATCATGGCAATTCCCGTTTATTTATGGCTGAAAGACGACGGCGGCGCGGACATTAAAGGTGCCGTTGATGTGAAAGATCGCGAAGGCAGCATCGAAGTCGTGGCTCAGGAGCATAACGTTTACATCCCTACCGACAACAACACCGGCAAACTGACGGGTACACGCATTCACACCCCGTTCTTATTCACCAAGGAAATCGACTCCTCCAGCCCGTATCTCTACAAAGCGGTCACCACCGGTCAGACCCTGAAATCTGCAGAGTTCAAATGGTATCGCATCAACGATGCAGGTCAGGAAGTGGAGTACTTCAACACCAAGCTTGAGAACGTGAAGCTGGTGAAAGTCGCGCCAAAAATGCACGACATCAAAGACGCCTCTTTCGAGAAACACAACCACCTCGAAGAGATTGAGCTGCGTTACGAAAAAATCACTTGGACTTACAAAGACGGCAACATCATTCATTCCGATTCTTGGAATGAACGTACCACCGCCTAGTTACCCGTCATTCTTCGCGCCGCTGGTGCGTTGGCTGCGTTTCCTCGCCCCGGTCACATAGTTATCTATGCCCCCGGGGGCTTGCGAACTTGCCGCCTTCCCGCGACACGAATTATTTAGGGTAACGCCCCAAGCAGGCGGTTCGCCGTCTGCTGTTTTGTCGTTTTCAAAACTGCTTATTGAGAGTCATTGGCAGTTTCGCAAACAACAAACAATTCGAACATCGACCTAATGGGCCTGGGTTCCTGCAAAGGAAGGCTATGGGCGGTAGCGTACCCAAAACACAAGGAATCTCAGCATGGAACATCAGTCAGCCACCCTACTTCGTCGCCTTAATCCTTTCTGCGCGCAGGCGCTAGAAGCCGCCGCGACGCTGTGCCAGACCCGCGCCCACGCTGAGATAACGCTTGAGCACTGGCTACTCAAATTACTGGAATTGGGCGAAGGCGACATTACCGTGCTGGCCCGCCGCTATGAGTGGGACATGGACAGCCTGTGGCAGAGCCTGCTAGCGCACCTCGACGTCCTGCCGCGCTCGGTACATGCTCGCCCGGTGCTATCAGACTCACTGACCGAGCTGATGCAGAGCGCATGGTTGAACGCCTCACTGCAAGATGGCGATGATCGCATTCGCAGCATTCATCTTCTCGAAGCCCTCAACGCACATCCTCATTTGCTACGTTGCGACGGTGCTTGGCCACTCTTTAGCCTGAGCACGGCGCATATTGCTCGCCTCAAGCCGTTGCTGAACGTCCAGTCCGACGAGCGCCCCGAGCTGCAACAGCAGGCCAGCCTTGCTACCCCAGTTTCGTCGCTGAATGAGCCATCCACGCAGCCCAATACCCATCCGCTTACCGGCCAGACATTAAGTGAAGCGCTACAAGCTGCGCTGGATAAATTCACGCTGGACGTAACGGCTAAAGCCAAAGCAGGAGAGATCGACCCGATCTTTGGACGTGATACCGAGATCCGCCAGATGATAGACATCCTCTCGCGCCGCCGTAAAAACAACCCGATTCTGGTGGGCGAGCCGGGCGTGGGGAAAACCGCCTTGGTGGAAGGTCTGGCGCTGCGCATCAGCGAAGGTAATGTGCCCGACAGCCTGAAGTCAGTTAGCCTGCGCACCTTAGATCTCGGCCTACTTCAGGCCGGAGCCGGCGTGAAAGGCGAGTTTGAGCAGCGTTTGAAGAACGTCATCGAAGCCGTTCAGCAGTCGCCAACCCCCGTTTTACTGTTTATCGATGAAGCGCACACTATTATCGGCGCTGGCAATCAGGCCGGGGGGGCCGACGCCGCCAACTTGCTCAAACCTGCGCTGGCCCGTGGCGAGTTGCGCACCATCGCGGCCACCACGTGGTCTGAGTACAAGCAGTATTTTGAGCGCGACGCCGCACTTGAACGCCGCTTCCAGATGGTCAAAGTCGACGAGCCGGATGACGAGATGGCCTGTCTGATGCTGCGCGGCCTAAAATCGCGCTACGCCCACCACCACGGCGTGCATATTACGGATGACGCGGTCAAAGCTGCCGTCAGCCTGTCGCGCCTCTACATCACCGGTCGCCAGTTGCCGGATAAAGCCGTGGACCTGCTTGATACCGCCTCTGCCCGCGTGCGCATGAGCCTCGATACCCTGCCGGAAGACCTGACCCGCCTGAAAGCACAAATCAGCGCGCTGGAGATGGAAGAACAGGCGCTGCTGGAAGATATTGCGCTGGGAACCCATACCCACGGTGACCGTCTGGAGAAAATGGGGCAGCAGGACGCTGAACTGGCCGCGCAACTCGCCGTATTCGAAACTCAGTATAACGCTGAAAAAGTGCTAACCCAGCAACTGCTGGACGCTCGCCAAGATATCAGCCGTCAGGAAGAGACGGTTACGCTGCATAAGCAACTGAGTCATTTGCAGGGAAACTGCCCTTTGCTAAGCCTTGACGTGGACGTACGCACCGTCGCCACGGTCATTGCTGACTGGACCGGCGTGCCGCTGAGCAGCCTGCTAAAAGACGAACAGGCCGACCTGCTGCAGTTGGAAAACCATCTCGCCACGCGCGTGGTCGGTCAAGATGTCGCACTGGTGGATATGGCCCAGCGCCTGCGCGCGGCGAAGACCGGCCTGACATCTGAAAACGGCCCGCTTGGTGTCTTTCTACTGGTTGGACCAAGCGGCGTGGGTAAAACCGAGACCGCACTGGCGCTGGCCGACACCCTGTTTGGCGGTGAAAAATCGCTGATCACCATCAATATGTCCGAGTATCAGGAAGCCCACACGGTTTCCCAGCTCAAAGGCTCGCCTCCGGGCTATGTGGGTTACGGTCAGGGCGGCATTTTGACCGAAGCCGTGCGCAAGCGTCCGTACAGCGTGGTGCTGCTCGACGAAGTAGAAAAGGCCCATCGCGACGTGATTAACCTGTTCTATCAAGTATTTGACCGTGGCTTTATGCGCGACGGCGAAGGCCGCGAGATTGATTTTCGCAACAGCGTGATCTTAATGACCGCCAACCTCGGCAGTGACCACCTGATGCAACTGCTGGATGAACAGCCGCAGGCCACCCATGGCGAGATGCACGAGCTGCTGCGCCCTATCCTGCGCGACCACTTCCAGCCTGCTCTGCTGGCCCGTTTCCAAACGCTGATTTATCGCCCGCTGGATGCCCAAGCGCTAAGAAAAATCGTCGAGATGAAGCTGGCACAGGTGGCAAAACGCCTCAACAGACATTACGGCCTTGAATGCATTATCCAAGAGAGTCTTTACGACCAGTTGGTCGCCGCCTGTCTACTGCCAGACACCGGCGCGCGCAATATCGACAGCCTGCTCAACCAACAAATTCTGCCAGTGCTGAGCCAGCAGCTTCTCAGCCGGATGAGCGATCAGCAGCGCACAACCTCGCTGACGCTGGGCTGGGATGATGAGGAAGGGATTTTGTTGGAGTTTGAAGGGGAAAAGAGATGAGTACTGCGTCTAAGCCATTCTTTTTCGACCACAGCCACCACAAGCTCGCCGTGCGCGACTGCGACGCGCCGATTGACGTGGAAGGCTTTGTCGGCAACGAGAGCCTGAGCCAACCGTTCAGCTATGACATCACTTTCGCCAGCAGCGACCGCAATATTGACCCAACCACCCTGCTGCTGAAGGACGCCTCGCTGACCCTGCAAGCGCCGGTGGAGGAAGCCTTCGGCGTACCCGTGACGCTGCGGGTTATTCAGGGCGTGGTCACCGGCTTTAAGCGCCTCTCCAGCTCCCGCGACGAGAGCCGCTATGCCCTCTGCCTGCAACCAAGGCTGGCCCTGCTGTCACGCAGCCACCAGAACCGCATTTATCAGGATATCTCCGTGCCCGGCATCGTCGAGAAAATCCTGCGCGAGCGCCACGCCATGCGCGGGCAAGACTTCGTCTTCACGCTGGTAAAAGAGTATCCGCGCCGCGAACAGGTGATGCAGTACGGCGAAGACGACCTGACCTTTATCTCCCGCCTGCTGGCCGAGGTGGGTATCTGGTTCCGCTTCACCGCCGACCCCAAGCTCAACATCGACGTGGTGGAGTTTTATGACGACCAGCGCCACTACGCGAGCGGCCCAACCCTGCACGCCGTGCCGCCGTCCGGCATGCACGACGTCGGCGTTGAGTCGGCGTGGGATCTGGCCAGCGCCTATCAGGTAGTGGAAAAATCCGTCAGCACCGGGGATTACAACTACCGAACCGCCAACGCCGACCTGACCTCATCGGCGGACGTCACCTGCGGCGATAACACCACCTACGGCGAGGCTTACCACTACGCCGACAATTATCTGGCGGCGGGCAGTGAAGGCCGTGACCCCGAGCCGGAGAGCGGCGCGTTCTACGCCCGCCTGCGCCACGAGCGCTACCTTAATCAGCAGGCACGGTTCTCCGGCGCCGCCAACGCCGCTGCCCTGACGCCGGGTCAGGAGCTAAAGGCTATCGGTAATAATATCCCGACCCCGTTCGCCAAAGGCGTGATAGTGACCCACACCCGCAGCAGCGCCGCGCGGGATAAAAATTTTCAGGTGGCGTTTGAGGCCATTCCTTACTCGGAAGATTACTGCTTCCGCCCGACGCCCGTTAGCAAGCCGGTGATGGCCGGCACCCTGCCCGCCCGCGTCACCAGCACCACGACCAACGACACCTACGGGCATATCGACAAGGACGGGCGTTATCGCGTCAACATGCTGTTCGACCGCGACGGCTGGGAGCAAGGTTACGAGAGCCTCTGGGTCCGCCAGGCGCGGCCTTACGCCGGTGACACCTACGGCATGCACCTGCCGCTGCTGGCGGGCACCGAGGTGGCCATCGCCTTTGAAAATGGCAACCCCGACCGCCCGTACATCGCGCACGTGCTGCACGACTCGGCGCACGGCGACCACGTCACTATTCGCAACTACCGCCGCAACGTGCTGCGCACGCCGTCCAATAACAAGCTGCGCCTCGACGACGAGCGCGGCAAAGAGCACATCAAGCTCAGCACCGAGTACGGCGGCAAAAGCCAGCTCAACCTCGGCCATCTGGTCGACGCCGACAAGCAGCCGCGCGGCGAAGGCTTCGAGTTGCGCACCGACAGTTTCGGCGCCATCAGAGCCGAGAAAGGCATCTTCATCAGCGCCGACGGGCAGGCCAAGGCACAGGGGAAGGTGCTGGAGATGCAGCCAGCAATGGATTTGCTGAACAGTGCTCAAGAACAGATGGGCTCAATTTCGTCTGATGCACAGGCCTCAACAGCCAACCCTTCTGACCTGCAGGTTCAAATCAACCTCTTGCAGCAAAACCTTAAAGACTTAAAGCAAGCCGTTCTTTTGCTAAGTGCCCCTAAAGGTATTGCCCTGAGCAGCGGCGAGCACCTGCAAATCAGCGCCAGCGACAACCTGATTGCCACCGCAGGTAAAAATGCCGACGTCAGCGCCGCCAAGAACTTCTTCATCGGCGTGGGCAACACCCTGAGTATTTTTGTCAAAAAACTGGGAATGAAGTTAATTGCTAATCAGGGCCCTATCACGGTTCAGGCTCAAAATGACCTAATGGAACTGCTGGCCCGTAAGGCAATCACTATCACCAGCACCGAAGATGAAATTAAGATCACGGCGAAGAAAAGGATAACGCTGAATGCTGGCGGGAGTTATATCCGCATTGATGAAAATAGTATCGAGTCAGGAACGGCTGGGGAGTATTTGACTAAGGCTGGGCATTATGGGCGGCTGGAGAAGGCAAATATCCCAGAAGATTTCCCGAGTGTTGCTCCGGAAACTACAGAACCTGCCAGTCATTTCACTTTTTCCTGACAAGGAGTCACAACATGATTATCAGTCCTCCATTTCTGAGAAATAGAGATGCAAGCCAGTCTGATGCTGGCTGGGTTGATGCGATGATGCCTGTTAGTTCCAGTAGAGGGTATCCTCTTAATGCATCGGATTCATGGCATGGTGGGATCCATATTTTGCACACTGACTCAGGCGCAGTGCCGAATAAAGTCAGGGCTATAGCTGACGGTACTGTCGAGTCGTTTCGTGTCCCATCAAAGCCTTGGAAAAGAGATCAATTCCCGCTGAAATATTCGCCTATCAGAGGAACGGATGATGGCTATGTTTTATTAAAACATGAGACTGAAATAGGTTCAGGTGAAGACGGAAAAATTGTTTTTTACTCTTTATATATGCACTTGAAGCATCTGGAAGCAGAGATTCACACGGGCTCTAAAATCTATCGTAAAGCCCCTATTGGCTCATCTGGAATGACTGATGGGAAAAATGAATTTCATTTTCAGATTTTCTGCGATGACGCCAACATAAGTAAATTGGTTGGTAGAGCTACCGGCAAGTTGAATATTAATGAAAATGGAAGAACGGATGCTATCTATGGCGATATTCATTTTTATTTGCCAGCAGGCACTAAATTTTATGAGGCTCGCCCCTCGGCTAATACCGATATCACAACAAACTTGAATGAAATCCATACTAGCGAAGTGCCGCTGTATGCAAGCATGAGCTTCAGTAAAGGAGCATGCACGATGATTACGCGGCAGGCATGCGCCAATGCAGAAGATGCTTTTGAGATAGTTGGCTCTCCTTTGGTCAATGCCGATGGCAAGGACTATGAGTATAACCTCTATAAAACAGCTACTTCACGCTATCCGCAAAGTCCGAGTGCCGGCTATGAACTTCTACGTTTTGGGCGGATTATTAACACCGAGCATGAAACCTTGGTTCCGGCTACAGCCCCCCTCTGGATGACAGTAAATTACCCTGGTGGACAAGGTGTGGTGAACCTTGCAGTGGCAGCTGTTAAAAAGTTCAGCGATGCGGATTTCCCCCACTGGGCAGGTTGGCAACTGGTTAATGATGATAAAGACACGCATAGCCAGTGCAATTCAGCAGCGATAAGGAAGCTTCGGGAGGAAAACAGGTATGCAGCACAAAGCCACAAACTTATCTGCTGTATGCCGTTTGAGTGGGAAAAAAGCACTATTGATGCCCGGTATAAATGGCTAATGACTGGTCTGCCATGGGAGCAATGTACACCAAAAAAAACGGCAATATGGCGGATACCGGGAACAAATGAATCGAAGGATCGTGTTCTGATGAATGAAAAGGACTATGACAGATTCAAACAACACGCAGAGGCTCTGTGTTTTGATTCAGGTGCCTTGGGTTCAGGGAAAGTATGGCATTTTGATCCACGTGGGTTTATTGAGCATTTTAGGAAGTGCGGGTGGTTGAGCTTATCTGAAATAACGCAAACAGTTCCAAGCAGCGCAGTGAGAAAAACAGGCAAAAACAGATATGCGTGGGAAGCAATAAATAGTCGTTTAAAAAACCCAGGTTCAATACTGGTTAGTCATATCAATAACCTCAACAATATGATGAGAAAATATTGCATAAATACGCCTTATCGGATCTCATGTTTTCTAGGTAATGCAGTACAAGAAACCCAGTGGCTAACCACTCTTCATGAAGGGAACGGAGGTAATTTATGGTATGCACCATGGTATGGACGTGGCTTTCTTCAACTAACTAATCCTGAAAATTACCTTAACTACTTTGAACATACAGGGGTATTTGTAAATACATCTCTAAAAAATAGCCTTGTAAATGCATATGCTTTAATCGCTGCTCAACCTACTGCTGAAAGATCTAATGTAACATTACAAGACCGTCAGTTTCCTACATTACCTTCTGAGATTATCAAGTTGAGAGAGAGAGTTAGTGAGAATAATTCATCTAACATATCAGCCGCAGATAGTGCAGGATTTTATTGGGTGAAAAATAAGATGGCAAAATATGCAGACATGGAGCATATTCTTGAAAGAGTTTCAGTTAATTCTAATAGTGGAACGAAGCATTATTATCGTAGCCCATCGTTTTGGAAAGCTAGCGCGGCAGTTAATTTACCGGGCAGGATAAATAACCTTTACAGCTTTTCACTAAATGGTTTTGATGCACGGTGTTGTGCATATGGAGTTGCATTGGCCATTTTATCCGAAGATAAATTCCCCGACACTTCTGGAAATTTAACAATTTTATTCCCTGAAGGATATATTCATAGGAAGTAATAGCATGAGACTAGCATATCTAACTCTTTTCTTAAGCTTTAACACACTCGCATTAGATACAACTTCATCACAACAAGATAAACAACCTTCAGTAATTAGGAGTTTGTCATCAAATTCCAATGCTGATATTTCAGCATCATCAAATTTTGATGCTTGCAACGTACACTTCAAAGACTATGTTTATCCCGCACTGTCAGATGATGAGTATTACAAAAAAAAATCTCCTATTTCAGAATGGTACTGCCTGTATTCTGGAGAAGCTTTTGAGGCTGGATATGATACTCAGCATACTAATGATAATGGCATTGATGAAAGTAGTACAGACAACAAAATTATATATGATTACAAAAGCAAAGATTGGAAGTCTGTGCCAGATGATAATTACACAAAAAAAGGGAAAGCTAATCACTTAGAGCTAATTAAAATAAAGAGTAAAAACTCTAGTGGATTCATGGCCATAAATAGCATGGAGAAATTAAAAGATGGCAGTAATGTTGAAGGATTTTACTTTTGTTTAATTCATAATAATAATGCACTCTGTGGCTCTGGTGAGAGCGTTAAAAGCAGTGGGGAATTTATCTCTTCTCAAGATGCATTGAAACTATTAAATAGCATTTCCTTTGACAAAAATCAATAGCACTTAATTAATATAGTAGCTAAATGATATGATATCTAGCATCATTTGTGTCATGGATACATGCAGAATTCAATCAACCAACGATGATAACTGCTTTGACTTTATGATGTAAATCATTCCTTACATGTCAAAAACATTTAAAATTAACATAATATGAGATTAAAAATACAAGACATATAGTAAAAAACCTAGGATACATTCTGAATTAGCATAAATAGTAATTACACCACCCACAGGAAAATCCACTGTACAAGTCAACTTAAGTTCCGCGAGATAATGATATGATACATTCAAAAATTATTTTCTTTATTTCTTCCCTTGTATCTTTTAACGCTTTCTCATCAAATACAATAGAATTCAACATATCTAAAAAATACAATGCGGAGATCACAACAGTAGGGCAAGAAGGAGACTATAAAGTAAAATATAAAATATTCGAAAAAACCAGATTAATACAAGGAAAAATCATTCATGTCGACTCAGAAAGAAAAATAAACATGTTGATTGATGATTTTAACTTTGACGGAAAGAAAGATTTTTCTATCTGGCACATTGACGAAGGCATGGGGACATACAAAATATTCAGAATCTTTTTTTTTACAGATAAAAATTATGACTTCAATGAGATACACTCACCTTGTGGTGATGATTATATTGATGTCAGAGTTGACAAACAAAAAAAGAATTAATTAGCTCATATTTCGACGACAACCAAGTTAAAAAATGCATCACTGTAAAAAGAAATATAATGATGAAATAATTACGCATATACATCCCTCTAGTAAATTTCATATCTGACTGTTCTATCTACGTAGTCGTATTAATTATACTCATTACCGAGGGTTAAACGGCTTTGATAATCGTTGTTGTGTCTGTGGAGGCGTTATATCTGTACTTACGGAAATGAAATTCCCGAATGATAATCGTGCCTTCGTGTTTGAAATCCCGGAATCAAATCAACTTAGGAGAGAAATGAATAAATTAATATACTTTCTAATCTTTTTTAGTGGGAGGCTTACCATTAATGTTTATGCACAGGAAATGGTATTTGAATGTCTGACTTCAAAAAATAAAGCCGTATCACTTTATCAAGATGGAGATGATATTACTTACAAATTCGGCAAAACGAATTCAAAACCAGACATTATAATTAAGAGAAAATTGCAAAAATTAAATATAAAACAAGAAATACCAGTAGGGTCTGGACTGGATAGTTCTATTGAGTTTAAAAATGGAACCTATAGTTATACGATTAATGAAAGTTTAAATAGAGTAAGTGAAGATCACGAATCAACAGCATGGCTAGATGTGAAAAAAAATGAAAATATTATAAATTCAATTGATTGCAATGTGAATAATGGCTCTCTAACTGATATAAAGATTAGCCACAAATAATGTATATTTAACTAAAAATGACTAAATATAAAATTAATTCTTTCTTTTGGATACTACTTACTGCTATGACCCCAAATTCAAATTGTTGGGGGGCATATTATAACTCCGTAGAATTTAATGATATCATTGTGAGGTTAAATAAGGATAAAGTCGGCTACATTACGGTTCATAATAAAACATCAGGTATAGATCATTCTTGTGAAATCGCTAATTGGGATAATTCAATGCTAACTGGGGCTGGGGAAATATCATTAACAAGTGATCATGTGGGAGTACTTATAGCGTCCGGTAATAAATATCTTGAAACTGAAGACGTGAAGAATTGTAACGGAAATGCTATTAGTGTTTATTCCATTCCGTATTTTGATCAAGAAATATCCACCATTATAGACATGAACTTTGAAAAGAAGTTGGTTCTAGCGTTGGTGGTAGTTGATGCTCACTTCAGAGCATACCAAGCGATAGTTTATAATTTTAATGGAAGAAAAAATATTTTTTCAGGTAAGGGATTTTGGAGTGACTCCGTAAAAAATACTGATGGCACCTTTTCCCCAGGCAACACTCTATATTTAGGAAAAATATCGCCAAATGGCAGATTTGTTGCGCCTAACGATTTAGATTGTTCTATTGATTCATTCCCTGGAGTATGGGATATAGCAAAAAGAAAGAAAGTGATTTTCCCTTCGGATAAAGATGCATCAGTGATTGATAGTAAATGCTGGGAACTGTTTTCTGGGAAACAATCCCTAAATGAATTAGGTGGCAAACTCGCCCCATAAAATAACATTTAATTCATTAAAACTTCCTTTAAATATTTATATTGCATTAAGTGCATCCTCACCGATTCTTGCTTAAGAAGAATAAAACCCAGAAGGTTCTCACAATAACTTAATATATTTTAGCAACGTAATAAGCAATGGCATCAGCAATCTTTTAAAAACAGGTATCAATCAACTCAGAATGTATATTCTATTGTTGGAGATGAATAAGTGAAAAAAATCATAATATTTTTTCTGTTTTCCTTTACAACTCCTTGCTTTAGCGAAGATCATCCCAAATCAACATCTCTAGACGAGGCCACAATAAATATCCCTGAGAAATGGAATGTCAAAAAAAACAACAACTGTTTAATTATTAAGGCGGAACACGTATATGCATCCGACTACCTTAAACTATGCAGAAATGTATCGAATGAAGAAAGTGATTACTTTACCATGAATGATAACGGAAAGTGGGAGGCGGTAACTGACGGCATTCCAGTTTTAGCAAATATAAAAACCAGCTCAAAATTTACTGGAATGAGTGCTGTAGTTTCATGTAAGTATAAAGATGATACTGGATACCATTCTGAACAGTGTTTTCAGGCGGAAATAAAATTACCACAAAAGGTAAATTTCATATTTACTGGTAGAAGCAATCCATCTTTATTTAGCGATTACAATAAAGTATATCTATCATTCATGATAAAATAATATTTCAATTTTTTATATTAAAATATTAAAAATAGGCATCGTCAGGATGTGTGGATATAAACACCACGAGCATGAGAAGCCCCCAAAGATGCAGATATAAGGCCGTGTAAATACAAACAGACAATGGCCAAGTAATTTTGCAAACTTCAATGCTGCTACTTAATTATATTATCACCCCGAATCCATCAAAGAAAAATAATGACACCAACCTATTTGATGCATTCAATAAACTAAAATGTGGCAACATGTTAAAACATCATTTATTAATTCTATTATTAGCAATTGCGACATTTAATACAAAAGCGGAATTAAGCTGCAAATTGGACGCAGTTGGCTGTGAAACCATAAAAGGCAAGTTAATATCAGCTGTTATTGGAAAAGATATTGTAGGGATATATTTGAATAATGAATTAATTACAACTATAAAATCCAGTGATGTAAATGAAGCATTTTCATACTATGCTCTTCCTCACAAAAAAGGAAAATCAAAACCAATTGAAAAATTACTAATTTCCTATGGCTCCACAGATTGCATTTCAGAGAATGTGAAATTTCGCTGTCATAAATTTAGAGTAATTGATCTGTTTCGTAAAAATATATTATCCAATTCATTTTACCCACCCGTATTAAACTCCCTGCTAATAAATATCACATGGGGAGAACAAAAATCAAAAATGATGTTTGAAGACAAATCGGAATTCACTTATGAAGATGGAAATGTGACTATGTCAAATGGTGGTGTTATGGCCGAACAAGAAGTAGTTAATAAAGAAAATAATCGATAAATACAATATGACAAAAGCTACTTACAAGCAAAAAAACACGGGGTAAAAACAGAAAAAAGAGCAACACACTTGCTCTCAATTTTTAGCAAAAGCAATACTAAGACGAAACTAATACCAACTCACCACCTGAATAAATTCAATTAACTAAAAACCTGTCTAATCAGGACACCAAAATGCCAGTAAACCTAAATAACATGCCAGCCCCCTATATACGCCCTACTCCGCCCAGGCTATTGCGCTGGTTAGCCGCGTTGGTATGTCTTGTCGCGACAGGCATATTACTGATGCGCTTATTAGGGAAATTGGTCAGTGAGAATACTTTCTGGTGGTTTGCCATTGGTATTCCGGCCATGGTTTGGCTGGTATTGATGGGAATCCGAATGGCTATTTACATGATGCAGCAGATTCAGGCTAATGCTTGGGACAAGCGCCGTGAACAGGTGATTTTGCAGGAAGTACGGCGTGGACGCCGTGCGTTGCAAATTCTGGCAGCGACTTTCAGCACAGCTCATCTGGCAAATGCTGAATTCACCGACTGTACCGAAGCTATGCTTCGTAATCAGCAAATGTTAACACCCCAAACTAGCTGGAAAAAAGAAAGTACTGTCCGCCACAGTAGATTGCCGACTACCGAAGATCTTGAGCCTCAAGATCGCATTGCCGCTGCCTTTGCTGAGCTGCTGGAAAGTTTCGCCGATACATTCAGCTTTATAAGCCCAGATAAGCCTATCGCCATTTTGCTCGAGTCATCCTCGTCAATACCTGATGCACAGGTGAAAGAGAGCTGGCACAAGGCATGGGAAAAGCGCGCCTTTCAGCACCCTACTCACTTTATTCAGGGGAGCGGGCTTGGGGTGATCGACAACTGGCTTGATAACCATTTCAAAGATGAAGATTTGCTATTGGTTGTCGCCTTGCATATCGCGCCTGATATAACCCTGTTTAGCGCAGAAGCCGTGGCCGGGCTATTACTCGGCAACCGTCTGACTCAAAAGGATTTGTTCCCCCTTGCTCTGCTCCATCGGCCAGAACTTTCGGAGCCGGATGATGAAATGTTACGCGCCAGAGCTTTGCAGGCTGCAGACTGGGTGCCAATGAGCATCGATAGAGTGCAACACCTGTGGTTAACAGGGATATCGGCTAAAAGCGATGCCTACAGAGCGGTTCTTAAAGTCAAAACTGCGCTGCCTTTTACCGGTCTTGAGCAACAAAGTGACATGCACCATATAGACAGTTTCCTTGGCGATACGGCACTCGCAGCCCCTTGGCTAGCCATTGCCGTTGCTGCCAAGTCGATGAGTTATTCCCCAGCACCACATTTTATTTTTAACGGCGAACAAGGCAGCGAAAGTGTCTGGAGTTGTGCCGTCTCTCCCAATGCTTCTCACAAGGAGAACATAACGTGAAGCGCATTGCCTTACCGATTAAAAAACCAGAAGTCTGGTTCTGGATTATTGCCTTGGTATTTTTACTCACCGGGGCGCTACTTTGCTGGCTAGTCTGGCAGCGTCCAGAACAGGTTGGGTTAATGCCAAACACGCCGCAGCAAGATCGCTGGCTGACGGGGCTGATGGTGGGTACTGGCGTGCTTGCCTGCTGCGCGTTGTTAACCTATGCCGGTACGCGCCTTTCGGGTAAAAAGCACTTTGATGAAATTCGTCAACAAGCCCAAGGGGATGATATTCCCAAGCCTGAAAAAGTAGAGAAAGATAAATCTCAGAACGAAATGGCGCTTCTCAAACGCCATCTACGCCTTCGCTACGGCCTGTTCTGGCGCAATAAAGTTCGCTTACTGATGGTGGTGGGTGAAGCTGAGCAGGTTGCCGCACTGGCACCCAATCTGGCCACTCAGGGCTGGGTTGAAGGCCAACGCACGCTGCTGATTTTTGGTGGCAGCCTGCATCAGGAAGGCGATCACTCGCGTCTGGCTGAGTGGCGAAAGCTGCGCCGAACTCGGCCCTTGGACGGCATCGTCTGGGCGATGGCTGATACGCAGAGCCGAAACGCTAAGTGGGTCGATGACGGCCTGCGCTCTCTCGAGAAAATCGGCGATACGCTGCGCTATCAACCTGCGGTTTATCTCTGGCAGGTTATTGCTGGCGAAACTGAGGGTCTCGCACGTGCGGAACAATCTATAGGGGCCATTTTCCCTGCAAAAATGTCGCCTAAGTCGATTGAGTCTCAGCTTAAATCTCTAACGCCGCGGCTACGCGAACAAGGGCTACAGCAGGTCTTTGTCGAGCAACAACATGACTTTCTGCTGCGCTTGGCACAATCACTGGAGAGCAGTGCCGCCGCGTATTGGGGGAAAATTCTCACCCCGTGGCTCGCCAATTACGCCAAACGCATTCCTTTACGCGGCTTGATGTTCAGCCAACCGATATCACCAGCGGTGCCCGTCGGCGTCCATGACAATACTTGGTCGGCCCCCGTGACTTGGCAAGGCGTTTTGGAAGATTGCCGCGCGGCGCGCGGTCAGCGCGTGGGCCTGCCTTGGGAGCAGACCCTGTGTTATGGCCTGCTGGCGCTGATTATGCTTTGGGGCGCGGGAAGCCTCATGTCGTTCGCAGTCAATCGCCACCAGATGGTCTCGGCCAGCGAACTGGCGCAGAATCTGTCAAAGCCACTCCCTGTTTCCGATTCGCAACTGATCGCCCTGCAAGCCCTGCGCAATGATATCGGACGTTTACAAACCCGTATTGAGCACGGCGCTCCTTGGTATCAACGTTTTGGCTTAGACCAAAATGCGGCACTGCTTGATGCCCTACTCCCTTGGTATCGTCAGGCGAATAATCGCCTGATACGCGATGCCGCTGCGGACAGCTTGCAGCAAAAACTGAGCATTCTGGCCAACCTCCCGGCGAACAGCCCGAAGCGCGCTGCGCTGGCGAAATCAGGTTACGACCAATTAAAAGCCTATTTGATGATGGCAAGACCAGAAAAAGCCGAAGGCCAGTTTTACGCTCAGGTGATGAAATCCACCGAGCCGCGTCGCACGGGGGTATCCGCAGGTCTATGGCAGAGCCTGGCGCCTGATTTATGGCAGTTTTATGCTTCCAACTTACCCACTCAGCCAAGTTGGAAAATCAACGCCGACAGCAGTCTGGTCACTCAGGCGCGTCAGGTGCTGCTGGGTGAAATTGGTCAGCGCAATGCCGAAAGCACTTTATACGAAAATATGCTGCTGTCGGTACGCCGCAACTATGCGGATATGACGCTGACTGATATGGCGGGCGACACCGATGCCCAACGCCTGTTCCACAGCGATGAAAGCGTGCCGGGCATGTTCACTCGCAAAGCGTGGGATGAGCAAATCCAGCAGGCAATAGATAAAGCCGTGGCGTCGCGCCGTGAAGAGATTGACTGGGTACTGAGTGACAACCGTCGGTCAGTTGCTGATGAGATCTCACCTGAAGCCTTGAAAAAACGCCTGACAGAACGCTATTTCACAGACTTTGCGGGGAGTTGGTTGAACTTCCTCAACAGTCTTCATTGGAACGAAGCTCATAATTTATCAGATGTTATTGACCAACTCACTCTGATGAGCGATGTGCGTCAGTCGCCATTGATTGCATTGATGAACACACTGGCGTGGCAGGGGCAGACCGGGCAAAAAGATCAGGCCCTGTCGGACTCTCTGGTGAAATCGGCGAAAGCCTTGATCAATAAAGACGCGCAGCCAGCCATCGACCAGCAGGCCCATGGCCCGGTTGGACCTCTGGATGAAACCTTTGGTCCCCTGCTCGCCCTGATGGGTAAAGGCAGTGCGCAAAATATGATGCCTTCCGACAGCTCGCTCAGCCTGCAAACATTGCTGACCCGCGTGACTCGCGTCCGCCTTAAACTTCAGCAGGTTGCCAATGCTTCTGACCCACAGGAGATGACACAGGTGCTGGCGCAGACGGTATTCCAAGGCAAAAGCGTCGATCTGACCGACACCCAAGAGTACGGCAGCCTAATCGCCGCCAGTCTGGGAGAGGAATGGAGCGGTTTTGGGCAGTCGATGTTTGTTCAGCCTTTAACTCAGGCTTGGGAAACGGTGCTGCAACCCTCTTCCGCCAGCCTCAACGATCAGTGGAAAAACGCCATTGTCGCTAACTGGAAATCGGCGTTTGACGGGCGTTACCCGTTCGCAATCAGTAAGAGTGATGCGTCGCTGCCGATGTTGGCCGAATTTATTCGCAAAGACAGTGGCCGTATCGACAGCTTCCTGACCCGCGAACTGAGTGGCGTGCTGCATAAAGAAGGCACGCGCTGGGTGCCGGATAGAGTCAACAGTCAGGGGTTGACCTTTAATCCGGTGTTTCTCGAGGCGATTAATCAACTCAGCCAGATTTCCGACATCCTGTTTACGGATGGCAGTCAGGGGATGCGCTTCGAGCTGCTCGCCCGCCCGGTGCCTAATGTGGTGGAAACAAACCTGTCGATTGATGGCCAAAAACTCACTTATTTCAACCAAATGGAGAGTTGGCAGAGCTTCCGCTGGCCGGGTGATACCTACAAACCGGGTACCATGCTGACTTGGACCAGCGTGAATGCCGGTGCCCGTTTATACGGCGATTATCAGGGAACCTGGGGATTGATTCGTTGGCTGGAACAGGCAAAACAGCAAAAGCTTGATGAGGGGCGCTACCAGCTCACCTTCACAACCACCGACAAACAGCCGCTCCAGTGGATATTGCGCACCGAGCTTGGCAAAGGCCCGCTGGGCCTGTTGCAGCTGCGCAACTTCACGCTACCGACGAAAATATTCCTGACATCAGAGACGCAAGCTACGGCTGAAAAGCCATTTGACGCCGATGCCATAGCCCAAGAGTGACCTCCGCCCCTCTCGCTTAAAATTCAACAGGACCCGTAATGACCACATTAATCACGCTGCAAGAGGCTTGCAGCGCCGAGTCTTCATCACTCTTGCAATTGGCAACTGAGCAGGCGGCACTTTGGAATAACTGGTTAAAACCGATCTCGGCGGATCTGCCTGCCGGTGAAGATCCGGGCTACGACGACGACTTTCAGCAAATGCGCGAAGAGGTCAATAAGCTCTCGGGGGCCAATACCACGCTTATCTGCGAATTGTCGGAGAAATTGCTTAACGCCAGTTGCAAGGATGTGCGGGTCGCCACCTATTACATCTGGGCGCGGCTGCATCGCGATGGCGAAGCGGGCTTTGCCGACGGCCTATCCCTATTAGCAGCACTTATCGGGGATTTTGGTGAGATGCTGCACCCGCAGCGCGCCACCAGCAGAAAAACGGCACTCGAGTGGCTTGCAGGCTCGCGCATGCTGGACAGTCTTTCACTCTATCCCGAAGTCGATAAAGCCGATTTTTCCCGCATCGTGGCAGCTCTGACGCTCATTGAACATGGCGTAAGCACTTGGCCTGAAGCGAGTCGCCCACAGCTCGGCGCGCTCTACGCCGTGTTGGAAAATCGCCTCGCGCAGTCTGGCGGGATGCATGCCGTGGTGCCGCAAAACAGCGGCTCTTCAAGCCCCTCGGCGGAATCCACTAGCGCGTCACCCTCACTGAGACAGGTGCAGTCCGGCCGCGACTTGCTGGATCAAGCAAAGACGCTGGCAAAATACCTGCGCGACCAGCCTCAAGGCTGGCTCTCGGGCCATCATCTGATCAAGAGCGTGCGTTGGGATACGGTTCATGAGCTTCCTCCGCTGGATGCCAGTGGCCGTACTCGCTTACTGCCGCCGCGCCCGGAGTATCGTGCGCAGCTAAAGCGTCTCTATCTTCAACAGAGCTGGATAGAACTGCTGGAACAGGCAGAGTCGATGTTTGCCGAAGGCGTTAACCACTTTTGGCTCGACGTGCAGTGGTATCTGCATCAGGCGCTCAGCAAGGCGGGGGCTCCCTTCGACAGCTGGACCAGCTGTATTACTCAGGATTTGCGCCTGCTGCTGACCCGTCTCACCGGACTGGAAAGCCTGTGCTGGAGCGACGGCACGCCCTTCGCGGATGAAGTCACGCAAGACTGGATTAATCAGCAGGTGCTGGAATCGGTCACTAGCTGGGGCAATGAACCCGCCGCTGCAGTCACCTCCGGCGAGGACGATATTCTTCAGCTTGAAAGCGAAGCGCTGGCACAGGCCGACAGTGACGGCGTTGAAACCGCGATCCTCTGGTTGCAAGCACGTCCGGGAGTCACTACCCCGCGCCATCAATGGTTGTTACGACTGGTGATGGCCCGCGTCGCCGAGCAATATGGCAAGAACGACATGGCGCTCCACCTGCTGGCGGATCTGGATAGCGGCGGCTCATCCCTCACCCTAAACCACTGGGAGCCGGGATTGGTTTTTGAGGTTAAAGCCCGACGCCTCAAGTTACTGCGTATGAAGGCGCAGCGCAGTGACAGCGACAAAGTTCGCCTGCACAGCGATATGGAAACCTTGCTCAGCGGGCTAATAGCGCTCGACCCGGCAAGGGCTGCGGTGTTGTGTGGTTAACACTTAATAAGGGATTATTTATGGCAAAGGGTTATTACTTGGTGGTGGAAGATGAAACCACCTGTGGCGGTATCATCATAGAAGGTGATACAACCCACACACTGTTCGGCAGAGCCGTGGCTCGCGAGGAAGATCGCGTAACCTGCGGCAAACACCCCGGCACTTACTTTATTATCGGCCATATTCCCGGCGATAAAATCCACGGCCGAAATTTCGCCGGCACCCTGCACAGCAAAAGCAGCTGTCCTTGCGAAGCAGAGTTTATTCCATCGATGGTGGATGATACGTATGATTTAACTTCTTGTGTTTACTCTAAACCAAGTACTCAAACAGACGAATCCGCTTACAACAATAACCAAGCTAACTCGCCAAAAAATAAAATAATCTGTACGCACACAGATGGCGCTTTAGTTGTTGCCGAATATATTGTTAATGAAATTAAAAAGAATGTAAAAAGTCAGACTGCGGAACAGATTAGGTTTCTTATAGACAAAGAAACTTATAACGAAAGTATGAAAGAATGGGAAAATAGTCCTTGGTATAATAAATTGAACCCACCACCTCAACTTTCACCGGTTACTGCGATGGCAATTTGGTTTCAAGCAGTAAAAACAGGATCGATTTGGGATCATAAGCATTTAATAAAATCTAAATTTGGTAGAGTAGCTGTAGAGCGCCCATTAACAAGCGGGGAAGTTTCAAAGAGTCATTACCACAAATACAAAAGTCACGATTACTTCTATGATGTCTGGTCTAATATACATTATGGTTATGTAGGATTAAGCACTGGGTTTTCAGTTGAAACTTTACTTGCGGGTTCAAACATTGAACAAATAAGAACCAGCTTTGAGTCTAAAAAAGATCCTCTCGATGATATTGTTTGTATGAACATAGGGTTTTCTCTATTTAAAGAATTTGGAAAATACGCGGAAGAGCTGACAGCTCAAGATATCCTAAATGCATTGGAATCTGAAAGTGACAATGTTCTTACGGAGTCGAGAGATGAACATTGGTGCATAAAAATCTCTAGTAATAACTCGTTAGGGGAAACTAGATGATTAGTATCATAAAAAGAAGAAAAATCACCACAACTATATTAGCCCTGCTAATTATAATTACATTGTCTTATAAGTTAAAGCCACGTATTACAATAAAAAACAACACAAACGAGATCGTTCGTGTTTATGTTATGGAAAGAGTTATTTCCGAAGACGAACCGTCCATAGAGGAAGTAGACCAGCTAAAAAAAGTAAGGATTTTAAATCCTCAGGAAAAGATAAGCATAGCGCCCTCTTTCAGCACTTTACTACATATAAATAAAGAAATAGACATTGGCTGGAGAACTATGCCTCCTGAAAAAATCAATACCAAAGTGGGCCATAAGTGGTTTTTCATAAAAGCGACAAAAGGAAACTGTAGTTATTCCTTAACGATAAGTAATGATAACTACGCTTTAAAAAATGAACACAGCCATATATGTATTAAACGTCTCACTCCAATAACTGACTGATTCTGATTAATAGTTAAATCTTTTAAACCACCACCTCACAAATTAAATCCCCAACCACCACTCTTTATCATTGAGATCCCATGGACGACCTAACCCTGCGTTATTTTGACGCCGAAATGCGTTACCTGCGCGAAGCGGGCGAAGAATTTGCTCGCGCGCACCCCGACCGCGCTGCCGGATTGAATCTGGATAAAGTCGGGGCTCGTGACCCTTATGTTGAACGCCTGTTTGAAGGCTTTGCTTTTCTGATGGGCCGCCTGCGGGAGAAGCTTGATGATGACCTGCCGGAGCTTACCGAAGGGCTGGTCAGCCTGCTTTGGCCACACTACTTGCGCACTATCCCTTCCCTGTCGATCGTGGAATTCACCCCAGACTGGCGGGAAATGAAAGAGCGGATGATGATGCGCAAAGGGTTCGAAGTCCTCTCCCGTCCGATTGGTGAGCACGCAACGCGTTGTCGCTACACCACCACTCAGGATATCGAGCTGCTGCCGATTTCGCTGCAACGCGCCGTGCTGGACAGCGAGCCGGACGGTCGTTCGGTGATGCGTTTGCGCTTTAGCTGCGGCGATTTGGCTGATTGGAAAAAAATCAAGCTGGACCAAGTCCCCATCTATCTTGATGCCGATGCCCCGCTGGCCTGCGCCCTGCATGAGGCATTAACGCTCAACACCGCCAAGCTGTGGATCCGCCTGCCGGGCCAGACCGACCGCCAGCCGTTAGACGGTTTTTTTGCCCCACAGGGTTTTGCCGAGCAAGACCAGCTCTGGCCGAAAGGTGACACCGCGTTCAGCGGCTACCAGCTTTTGCTGGAGTACTTCACTTTCCGCGAAAAGTTTATGTTCGTCACCCTCAAAGGGCTGGAATCGGTGACCCTGCCGGACACCCTGCCATGGTTCGAGATTGACGTCGTGCTGGAAAAACGCTGGGAGCACGACTTCTCTTTCTCAGAAAAAAACCTGCGCCTGCACTGCGTGCCGGTGATTAATCTGTTCTCGCTGGAGTCGGATCCTCTGACCCTTTCCTCTTTGCAGACGGAATACCTGCTGCGCCCAATGCGGGTGCAGGATGGCTACACCGAAATCTACTCGGTGGACTCGGTTATCTCGTCCAAAAACTCGGGCTATCAGGTGTACGTGCCTTTCACCAGCTTCCGCCACAAAGGAGGCATGCTGCGCCACGACGCGCCCGAGTATTACTACCATACGCGAGTGAAGCGCGGTCCGTCGGGCCTGCATGACACTTGGCTGGTATTGGGTGGAGAAGCTTTTGATAACCACACCGTGCCGGAGAGTGAGAATCTCTCCCTAAATCTGACAGGAACTAACGGCCAGCTGCCGCGCAAATCCTTGCAAAGCACCGTGCTGGATACCGTCGTCAAATCCACCGGCGCCAATGTGCGGGTGCGGAATCTGTCAGTGCCGACCATGCCCTGCTATCCGCCAAACCGCGATCGTTTTCATTGGCGGGTGCTCAGCCACTTGGGCAGCAGCTTTCTGTGGATGATGGACAGCGCCGAAGTGCTGCGCGGCACGCTCGCCCTGTATGACTGGACGGAAAGCGAAATGAACCGCCGCCGTCTGGATGCCATTGCCGACGTAAAACATAGCGAGATCGAACGCTTTGAACGCGGTTATTTGCTGCGCGGCGTGCACATTGAAATCACCCTCGACAGCAACGGATTTGCCGGTACCGGGGATATTTGCCTGTTCGGTGAAATGCTCAGCTGCTTCTTCGCACTTTATACCGATATTCACCTGTTTAATCGTCTGACCCTCATACTGCAACCCACCGGAGAACGCCTTGAATGGGAAGAGAATCACAAAACCCGTCTTCCGGGCTAAATGCCAGGCTAGAGCGGGATATCAGTAAGATTAATTTTTTCCGATTCTGCCAATTGCTTGAACAACCGGGCATGCCAAAACTGGGAAGTACTGCCAATCCGGCGGACGATCCGGTGCGTTTTCGCCCCCATCCGGGGATGGGTTTTCCCGTCAGCGAGCTTAAAGCGCTGGAAACCGATGCCGACGGATTGCCGACGGTGCGCACCACCTTTATGGGGCTGTACGGCGTAGACTCCCCACTGCCGACATCCTATATCGACGATATCACCCAGCAGCGCGAAGGCCATGAGGCGCTGGCGGGTTTTCTCGATATTTTCAACCATCGCATCATGACCCAGTTCTATCGTATCTGGCGCAAATACTCCTATCCGGCGACCTATGAGGCGGGCGGCAAAGACAATATTTCGCAGAACCTGTTGGGTCTGATTGGCATGGGAATTCCCGGCTCGCAGCAGCATTTTGCCACGCCGACCTCGAGATTTTTGGCGCTACTCGGCGTGATGCGCCAGCCGGGGAGAACGGCTGAAGGCGTGCAAGCGCTGGTGCGATTGCTGGCTCCGGCAACGCGGGCAGATGTCACGCCGCACTGCCTGCGTGCCGTGCGTATTGCCTCACCCATGGCATTTACCGATGAGGGGGCTGACTGGCTGCGCGACGCCACCGTATTGGGTGATGAAGCCACCGATGCCAACAGTCAGTTGCTGATCTCACTGCACACCGAAGATAGTGAAGAAGCCAAGGAATGGCTGCCGGATGGCTCGATTTATGCCGATTTTCTGGTGCTGTTGCGCGTCTATCTGGGCTGGCGCTACAAGGCACGCATTCAATTGACCGTACCCATTCGCCTGCTTCCTACTCCCATCTTGGGCGATACGCCGATTTGGCTAGGGCTCACAGGCGTACTGGGGCTGGATGAAGAAGCTTCAGCCCAAGACATACCTGATTATTTTACCGTGGAGCTAGGCTTTTATAGCGGCATGGCTACCCACAAGCCTCAAGAAGGAATACCGCGTGTTATTAAATACCGTCTGGAAAAGTAAAATCGGACTCTCCGTATTAGCCCTTTTGTTGAGCGGCTGCGGGCTGACTCAGAGCGTAACGGATGGCACCGTTGCTGCCACAAAATCGATATTCTTCAAGCAGATAAAAGTTCTGCATTTGGATTTTACCGCCCGTGAAGCACTGAACACGGATGATAACGAGCAGAACTCTTCCTCCGAGCCTGTGATGGTGCGGGTTTATCAGCTGCGCGACGACAAAACCTTCCAGAAAACGGTTTATCAACAGCTTGCCCAAGATGGCGAAGACGCGTTGAAAGACGATCTTCTGGCGACTCGCAGTCTGGTGGTGAAGCCGGGGACCTCGGCGTCACTGGACATGCCAATGGAAAAAGACGCTAAGTTTGTCGCCATCGTCGGCCTATTCCGCCATCCAGATATGAATAAAGATCACTGGCGGCTGCTGATCAATCGCGAAGAACTTGATCCCGATGCCCCTCGCGTCATCGAGCTAGGTAACAACAATCTGACGCTGCGTGAGGAGAAAAAGTGATGTCGCAATGTCACTCGCCCTCACTCTACGAAATGCTGCTTGGTAACTTCGCCGGGGGGCTTAATCTGCATCAGGTGAGCGAGCAGGATCAGGTGATCCTCTCGGTGCTGGACAATATGCAGCGCATTCTTAACTGCCGCGCGGGGACGCTGAGCCACTTGCCCGACTACGGTCTGCCGGATATGAGCAAAATCCTGCAAGGAATGCCCGGCACCGCGCACTCTCTGCTGACCACGCTTTCGCACACGCTGCTGAAATATGAGCCGCGGCTGAAAAAAATTAAGGTGATCCTGTTGCCGCAATCCGCACCGGGCCAGCTGGAATACGGCATTGATGCCGAGCTAAAAGAGTTTGGGCTGGTGCATTTCGGCACGGCTTTTATGCCCGAAGGTCGGGTGCTGATCCGCCATTTAAAACAGCAGCAGTATCTCTAAAACCCTTACGACACGCCTGAAAGGAATCGATCAATGTCTATTGAGCGCCAGCTACGCACGGGTGGCGATCCCCGTCAGCTCGCTGATTATCGCGTTATCCGAGAAGAACTCGGCAAATTAATCCATCCGGCACGGCCAGAAGTGAACTGGCAAAAGGTCGAACAACTGTGCCTCAATCTGTTCCAGCAAAACGGAATCGAGCTGCAAACCGCCTCTTGGTACACCCAAGCGCGGGTGCAGTTGGCCGGTTTATCTGGCCTGAATGAAGGCTTGGCTATTCTCGACGCCCTGCTGTCTCATCAATGGTCAGGGCTGTGGCCGCAGGCGGTGCATGCGCGCATTGAGATCCTCAACGGCCTTAACCAGCGGTTGCAACAGGCTCTGCGCTGCATGACCTTGCAATACCACGATTTGCCGCAGATTTATCAGGCTGAAAAGCTGATCAACTCACTTTGCGACCAACTTCAGCGTCTTGAGCTGAAACACCTCAGCCAGTTGCAGGCCTTGAGTCGGCTGCTGCAAAACGCCGCGGTGAGGCTGGAAAACAGTCAGGCCACCAGCGAGAACGCCGTGGTACTTCCTGTGTCACAAGAGAGGATTGAAGCCGAAACGCCAGTCGAACGCGATAGTCGCTGGGTGTATGTGGCGCAGGCCGAACCAGCCGCAGCACGGGTAGTGATTGCCCCTGCGGCGGCTAAACAGCCGGTCGAGTGGAAAGGCTTTGTGTTGGGTGTTTTGGCCACTGTGCTGATTGGCAGCGGCGTCTCGGCGAGTCTCAAGACCTTCAGCCCTTCGCCCGCCAAAGAACGATTGCTGGCGACTTTGCCCGTTTTGCCTCAGCCAATGAGTTCGCAAGAGCTGGCCGCGCTGAAGCACCAAAACGCCGAGCAGCTCGCTAAAGCCGCGCCGAGCTTTATCGCCGCCACCCAGCAGCAGAGCGAACAGCTTGCCAGCCTGTCACCGCGCTGGGCGTTGGATAGCGGCACGCATCTGGTCGCACAGGCACAAACCCTGTGGCCAGCGGACTCGGCGAGCCTCGCGCTTTCGCAAAGCTGGAGCCGTCAGTTAAATGCCAACGCCGCGCCGCTAGACAGCTTAAATGGCTGGCACTCGGCGAGCACCCAGCTTCAGCAGTTGGCCGATAAGCTAAATGGTCTGGACGAGCAGCGCGGAAAGTACATGACCGTGTCGCAGCTCAAATCCTCGGTATTCTCCATCCAGCAGGCGCTGAACACCGCGCCGCCGGTGGAAGAGTCATTGCGAAAACTGGCCGCAGCCCGCCAACAGAATGATCAAGTGCCGCCACAGTTGGTGAAGCAGCTGGATAATCAGTTTGTTCAGTTGCTGAGTCGATATGTGTTACTGGCACCGCAGAGTGACAACCCGAAAGCCAACTAAGCCTGATTTGCAGCTACAAAAAAGCCGCCAGACTCTCCGGCGGCTTTTGCATTTTTACGTCACAACCAAACTCATTAACTCAAGCTAGCTTGCTCGGCGCGAGTCAGCTCTAAAGATTGGGACTGCCCCGTCTCGGAAGATTTTACCGCCGCTTCCAACACCGCCATTACGGCTAAGGCTTCAACCGCAGGTACCGGGTTGGCGCGCTCGCCGTTGAGGGCGTCGCGGATCTGCATATAGTACTGGCGCTGATCGCCATTTGGCGTGTCGATAGTGCGCGGCGGGTTAGTGCCTTCGAACAGCACCAAGGCGTCATCATCTTGTCCCCAGACATCGCTGCCCGGCACCACGCCCGCCAACAGTTGGCTCTCTTGGCGGTCAGCGTTGGCCTTCACCACACTTCCCTTCTCGCCGTGAACCGCAAAGCGGGACGCGCCGCCTGCCACCAACATGCTGCAATGCAAAATCACTTTATGCGTCGGGTAGTTCAGCACCACGTGCGCCCAGTCGTTGATCTCGGCATTCGGGCGCAGGGTGGCGATATTGCCCTGCACCGTCTGTGGCAGTCCAAACAGTTGCAGTGCCTGATCAATCAGGTGTGGGCCGATGTCGAACCACAGGCCGCTGCCCGGCACGTTTTGCTCACGCCAGCGCACCCGCACTTCTGGGCGGAAACGGTCAATATGCGACTCAAAATGCGCCACCTTGCCAATCAGCCCCTGCTCAATTACCTGCTTCACCCCAAGATAATCACTGTCCCAGCGGCGATTGTGGAACACCGAAAGCAGGCGCTGTTGCTTATCTGCCAGCGCGATTAACTCGCGCGCTTCCTGCATATCCAGCGTAAATGGCTTATCCACCACCACGTGCTTGCCTGCTTGCAGCGCCACTTTGGCCAGCGGCGCGTGGGTAGCGTTAGGAGAAGCGATCACCACCAGATCCACATCTGGATGGCGAATGGCCTCTTCTGGAGAAGCAATCACCAGCGCCTCTGGCAGGTCCGCGTGGACTTTTTCTGCATCGCGCGACGCCACCACCAGCAGGTTTAAGCCCGGCGTTGCGCCGATCAGCGGCGCATGGAATGTTTTGCCAACAAAGCCGTAGCCGATTAGCGCGACGTTGAGGCTTTTAGAGGAGGTACGGGTCGTTTCACTCATGGTTTTCTCCTTGCGTCCCCGAGGCGGTGACGCTGACTTTGATCGAATCTTGCTCACCCAGCTCACCCCAAGGGCGGTCGAGGAACAGGCGGTGAATATCAGAAAGCTCGGCCACCAGATGCGGCTCGCAGCGGTTGAGTTTGAGGTGATCGGCGACTAACCAGTGGGCGGCGCTCAGCTTAAGCATGGCGCGTTTCACTTCGGCATCGGCCTCCTGACTGGCACTCAGGCCAAGCTGGGCGTGGATGGCGCAGGCCCCCAGCACGGCGATATCCGCGCGATAGTGCGCCAGCATGGCGAGGGTAGCGCTGCCAGCAAACAGTCGCTGTTTGGCATCCCAGCTGCCGCCGAGCAGGATCAGCTGGATCTCCGGGCGTTCGCTCAGGCACTGGGCGATATCCAGCGAGGTGGTTATGACGGTCATCGGCCCGCGCAGGGCATCCGCCACCGCCAGCACCGTGCTGCCTGCATCAAGGAAAATCGTGCTGCCTGCGGGGATCTGCGCCGCCACCGCCTGCCCCAGCGTTCGCTTGGTGGTGGCTAACAGATGGCTGCGCCCCTGACGGTTCATGGCCGAGAGATCTAAGGCAATCGCCCCGCCGTGGTTTTTTTGCGCCAGCCCCTGACGTTCGAGGTCAGCCAAGTCGCGCCGGACGGTATCCGCAGAAACCTGCATCTTTTGCGCTAAATCGGCGACGCTCATTTGCCCCTTTTCACTGAGCAGTTCCAGCAATACCTGCTGGCGAGCCACTTTATGCATTTCCCCTCCACTCGCAAATAACAGCATAAAAACGCAATATACTGCAAAAAGTAGCAAGAGTGAATCCGTGTTTTGCCGCAGGGCATAGAAGGTTAAATCGTGCGGGGCTAGGCCAGATACTTGAGCATACAAATGGGCGTTAAAGCAGACACACCGGAGATACATCGCTGGCATTTAATCAAGGCATGCGCAGAGCAGCGTTACGCCACGGGCGATCCTGCTGCATATCGATCCATCTGACCTTCGAGGAAGAGAGCTATGCCAGACATTGATAATCCCGCCCGCCGCCGCTTTATTCAAACTGCCGCTGCCGGACTTGCCGCCTTCGAGCTGGGGCTGACGGCCTTACCAGCCAGCGCCAGTTCAAGCCAAGTTGCTGCATTACCCGCAACTTCTGGCAGCAAAGTGCTGGGCAGCTTTAAAAATATCCAACAGATCCGCGCCGGAGATTTAAATATCGGTTATGTGGATATTGGGCCGAAAAACGGTGAACCGGTGTTGTTGCTGCACGGCTGGCCTTACGATATTTACAGTTTTGTTGATGTCGCGCCGATTTTGGTGTCAGCGGGATACCGCGTGCTGATCCCTTGGCTACGCGGCTACGGCTCGACGCACTTCCTCTCTGAATCCACGCCGCGTAACGGCCAGCAGGCTGTGGTCGCGGTGGATGCCATTGCGTTTTTAGACGCGCTGGGTCTGGAGAAAGTGGTAGTGGGCGGCTTCGACTGGGGTGCGCGCACGGCGGATATTCTGGCGGCGATTTGGCCCCAGCGCTTTAAGGCCTTGGTGTCGGTAAGTGGCTATTTGATTGGTAGCCAAGCCGCTAACAAGAAGCCGCTGCCTCCTGCTGCCGAGCTGGCGTGGTGGTATCAGTTTTACTTCGCCACCGAGCGCGGTCAGGCGGGATATGCCGCCAACACGGAAGCTTTTGCCAAGCTCATTTGGCACACCGCGTCGCCAAAATGGCAGTTCAGCGACGAGGAGTTCGCTCGCTCGGCCCAGGCGCTGCACAACCCGGACCACGTCGCGGTGTCTATCAACAATTATCGCTGGCGCTTGGGTCTGGCCGAGGGTGAGTCAAAATACAATGATTTGGAGAATCGCCTCGCCGCGTCTCCGCTGATTAAAGTGCCGACCATCACGCTAGAAGGCGACGCCAACGGCGCGCCGCACCCGGCCCCGGAAACTTATGCCAATAAGTTCACGGGTAAGTATCAGCATCGAACCATTAGTGGTGGGATCGGCCACAACCTGCCGCAGGAGGCCCCCGAGGCTTTCGCGCAGGCGATTTTGGATGTGGCGAATTGGTAGAGGTGTGGGGTTAGCTGACGCCAAAACCGTGCTCAACTCAGCAAACCTCACCCCAGCCCTCTCCTTAAAAAGGAGAGGGAGAAACATCAAATCACGACTGAACGTGGTTTTAGGTTTTATCCCTCCCCTTTCAGGATGGGAGGTTAGGTGGAGTGTGGGGTTAGCTTTTACTCAGCAACTTTCGGATCGGCAGACTTGGCTCTTTCTTGATGGTTTGCAGGAACTCCTGTGCGCGCTCGTTCAGCGCATATTCTGCCGTCATGCCGAAATCTTGCACATAGGCCCACTTTGAGAACATCACCGGATCGCTCTCTTTCATAAACCACAGCATCTTGATGGCCGTTACCGCTACGGCGGGGATCTGCGTTACCGTGCCATTCAGCCACTTATTCAGCGTTGATCGCTGTACGCCGAGCAGAATACATAACGCGGGCTGTTCAATCCCTAAACGTGCCACGTAATCGTGAAACTCTTTTGCTTTATCTGCCATATGGTTAGCTCCCTTCATATTCGCCTGCCGCATTCTACCCGAATCTTATAGGGTTTTCATAGAGTAGCTGATAGCTACAAATTAAATGTTCCAGTGAAAATTATTCACGTAGCTAATAAAGCTTACATTTCTTGACAATAGTCAATCTTATAGCTGATGGGTGAAGCAAGTCACATTCACCCTGTGTATGCTTCGCCCAAGTTAGCCAAATATGAAGCTATAAGAGTAATTTTTTGTATCTATTGGATACTTACTTCAAGGGAGAAATAAAGGCATGTCGCAACAACCTCAAAGCCGCAATGCAGAAATCATCAAAGCTTTCATTGCAGGAAACACCAATAAAGCCGAGCTGGCGCGCTATTTTGGCGTTTCACCCTCAACCATTCGTCGGGTGTTAACTGGGGTTGTGTTAGGCGTGGCAAGCCTCACCGTGGTTCAGTCCGCTGATGCGGCGCTACAGGGGGCTGATCTTGCTGGAGCGAATCAGTTTATTAGTGAAAATGAAGCTATGCTCCCAGACATGCAAGAACGCATTCTCAATAGCAACAGTTTACAAGAGATCAATACTCAGCTTTATGGTTCGGGTTACTACAATCCCAAAACAGGTGAAACGATAGTATTTAATAGCCATGAAGAAATTAAGCCCTTAGTCACAGCAACCACTTTCAGCAGCACTTCTGCTCAACCCATTCTGGCTAGCTCCGAGCCTTCTCAACCTGTTGCCGAGCCTGACCCACAGGTTAAGAACAATTCTCAAGAAATTGATGATAATCATCATCTTATCGACAACTTAGGGGTTCAACTCGATAACGAAGATCAGAAGGTTTCCAGCAATTCTCGGCGCATAGCTGAACTGGAATCCCAGCCCATACCCCATGACGGCGTCGATGGTAAGGATGGTATCGACGGCAAAGACGGTGCTGCCGGGACCGATGGCCGGGACGGTATTGACGGCAAAGACGGTGCTGCCGGAGCCAATGGTCGTGACGGTATTGACGGCAAAGACGGTGCTACCGGGGCCAATGGCGCAGATGGTCACGACGGTACCGACGGCAAAGATGGCAAAGACGCTGATATGACTCAGGTTCACAAGGCCGTTAAGAATTCAGAAGTTGCCTTATCATCGGCTTCATCGGCCACCTCAACTGCCGTTGATGCGCAGAATACGGCCGAAGGGATTGCCAAGCAGCAGGCCATTATTTCGGGCGATCGTTACCAATCGATGTTACATGCCAGAGCGCATTCGGAAATGACTGCTGAAGTCACAGCTCAGGAACAACAGACCCAGCAACAAATTAAAGCGACCGAGGCGAAGAGTCGGCAAGCCGCCCAACAGCAACAGCGCCGCTCCAACTACTACGACCAGCAGATCACCGCGCTGAATAGTCAGGCGGAAGAGAATCACGCGGAAGTGTTGTCGGAATCCCACGCGCGTGCGGCGGGAGATCAGCAGACGTTGCAGCAGTCGCAGAACTACACCAATCAGAAATTCTCCGACCTGAAATCTCAGGTGGACGATAATAAGAAGCAAGCCAATGCCGGTATTGCTGGCGTGGCGGCGATGGCGAACATCCCGCAGGTGTCGCAAAACGCCACCTTCTCGGTGGGTGCCGGTGCCGGTGAATATGCCTCGGAAGCTGGGATAGCCGTGGGCTTCTCAGCTCGCATCAACCATAACTGGGTGACCAAGGCGACTATCGCCGGTACCACCTCCAATGACCCGGTGATTGGCGCAGGTTTTTCTGCCGAGTGGTAAGAGTGAGATTCAACGGGCGGGGTTAACGCCTCGCCACGATTAAGCAGTTGAAAAGAGAAATAATGATGATGAAAGTGATGAGTTTAGTGTTGGTGGCGATGGCGGGTTGCAGCTCCTCGGCGTCGCGCATGGCGGATTGTCAGGCGCAGGGTATCTCGAAAGATGCCTGTTATATTGCCGAGCAAAACCGTCAGGCCAGCATCAACAGTGCGACTGAAAATGCCGCGCTGCGCAATGCCGCCGCGCAGTATGCGCAAGCCACGCCGAAATATAAAAAAGTCACCGCGCGAATCGACGGGATCGACATCAAAATCTATCCCGCTGACAAGCAGGGTTACATTGAATCCACGGCTGCCGCGCTGATTGAAGAAAACGCCGATGCTCAGGTTTATCAGAAAGGCATTTTCACCGCGATTTGGTACAAGAGAACTCACCAAGTGGCGCTAATGCGCGACGGCAAATTTGTGGCGAAAACCAAGATTTGATCACCAGCGGGTGCCTCGGCCTCGAGACATCCGCCAGCCTCATGCTGCTATTTCACCAGACTAAACAGGTCGTTGAGCGCCTCACTCATCGACGGATGCGTAAAGATCTGGTCGCGCAGTTGGGTGTAAGGCAAACCGGCGTCCATCACGGTTTTCACCGTGTTGATCATCTCGTGGGAATCCACCGCCAACAGCGCGACCCCGAGGATCTGCCCGGTTTTGTTCTCCACCACGGCTTTCAGCACTCCCTGCGTCTCATTCATCACTCGCGCTCGAGTGATGGCCGCCACCGGCAGGCTGACCACTTGAAAATCAGCGCCCTGCTCCCGCGCCTGCTCTTCGGTGATACCTACCCGAGAAAGCGTTGGCGTCATAAAGACTGAGTAAGGCACCTGTTTGCGGTCCGCCGTGCTGCGCAGCCCCGCGCCGAGCAGCTGGTCGCGAACGATGCGGCAATCATCCAGCGATATATAGGTGAACTGCGGGCCGCCGTTGACATCTCCCAGCGCCCAAATGTGCGAAACGCTGGTATGCAGGAAGCTATCGACCACCACCGCGCCGCGCTCATTGACCTTCACGCCCGCCTTGTCCAGTTGCAGCCCTTGGGTGTTCGGCGCACGGCCGGAGGCCATCAGTAACGCGTCAAAGTGGACTTCGCCCTGCGGAAGATGAACCGCCACGCCGCCCTGACTCGGGGAGACTTTTTGCACTTTTGCGTTCAGCACTAACTCCACGCCCTGCTGTTGCAAGATCGCCAGCACCGCGTCGGCAATATCTTTATCTTCCCGAGGCAAGAAGCGCGAAGCCGCCTCGTAAATGGTCACCTTGCTGCCGAATTTGGCAAACATCGAGGCGAATTCCACCCCGATATAGCCGCCGCCCAAAATGCCCAACTTAGCGGGCAGTGTTTCAAGCTCCAGCAGCCCGGTGCTGTCGAATACCCCCGGCGTGCTGGTGATGCCGTCAATGTTTGGCACCAGTGAACGCGCGCCGGTATTAATGAAAATCTTCTCGCCGCGCAGGCTCAGTTCGCCATTCGGCGTAACCACCCGCAGGGTGTGGCTGTCGACAAACTCGGCGCGACCGTCAATCACCTCTACATTCGGCAGATCCGCCAAATTGTGATAGTTCTTATCACGCAGGAAGCCCACCACGTCTGACTTGCGGCGCATCGCGGCGGCAAATTCGTGATGCTGCTGGGCGTCGTGAACCAGCGCTTTAGTCGGAATACAGCCGATATTGATGCAAGTGCCGCCGTACATGCTGGTCGACTGCTCAATCAGCGCCACGCTCCACCCCGCTTTGGCCAGCGTCGCCGCCAGCGTTTTCCCGCCCTTGCCAAAGCCAATCACCACTGCCTGATACTGTTTCATAGCGCACCCTCTCACTTAAACTGCTCTAAACGCCGAACGGTGACTTGTGATGATTTCCACAAGCACCCTCTATGCTGGCTATTTTAGGCGACATAGCTGTGATAACGTCTTTCCTATACGCTGGAAATACTGCTCAGGAGTCTAATTTGGATGCGCTAAGCCATTTAATTACGCTCAATCAGCCTGAGGGCGCGATTGACCACCACTGCTTTTTGCAAGGTGACTGGCAGCTGCCCCACGCGGCGGGGGACCTGTGCGTGATCCGCTGGCACGCGGTGCTGGAGGGCGCGGCGTGGTTGGATCTGCCTTCCGGCGAGTCTCAGCGATTAGCTACCGGCGGCCTGCTGCTGCTGACCCATAACTCGGCCCACCGCCTGCGTCAGCAGGAGAGCCAGCCTAGCCATATTTTGTGCGGCAGCATTCGCATGCCAGCGGCCAGCCGACACTTTCTCGATGCCCTGCCAGAGATGCTGTATATCGAGCCTGAGCGGCACTCGCCGCAGGGCGCGTGGCTGCACTCGACGCTGGCACTGCTGCAACAGGAGGAGGATCACGCCCAGCCCGGCGGCGCGGCGCTGCTCGACCAGTCCTGCTCCATGTTGCTGACGCTGGCCGTGCGCCAGTGGATGCAAAACGCACCTGTGGGGCAAGGTCTGTTAGGCGCGCTGCTGCACGCCAGATTGGGTAACGCGGTGGCGAAAATGATGGCGTCCCCGGCCGAGCCGTGGACCGTGGCGTCGCTAGCGGCGCTGGCATTTATGTCGCGCGCCAGCTTCGCCGAGCTGTTCCGACAGGTGGCGGGGAATACGCCGCTGGCGCTGCTGGCTACCTTACGGATGCAAATTGCCGCGCAGCGGCTGGCCCGCGAAGTGACGCCACTGACGGTGATTGCCGAACAGGTCGGCTACGCCAGTGAGTCCTCTTTTCACAAAGCTTTTGCCCGCCAGTTTGGCTGTACGCCGGGGGAATATCGCCAACGGGTGCGCGGGCTGGAAGCTTAGGCAGGATTAGTCCAAATCCGCTCCGTTGCTGGCAATCACCTTCTTATACCAATAGAAGGATTTTTTGCGCGTGCGCGCCAGCGTGCCCTGCCCGGCGTCGTCGCGGTCGACATAGATAAAGCCGTAGCGTTTGCTCATCTCGCCGGTCGACGCCGACACCAGATCAATGCAGCCCCACGAGGTGTAGCCCATCACCGGGATGCCGTCGGCAATGGCTTCGCCCATGGCTTTGATGTGCTCGCGCAAGTAGCTGATGCGGTAGTCGTCGTTGATTTCACCCTGCGCGTTGACCACATCTTTGGCCCCTAAGCCGTTTTCCACCAAGAACAGCGGCTTCTGGTAGCGGTCATACATCATGTTCATGGTGATGCGCAGGCCCAAGGGGTCAATGCCCCAGCCCCATTCGCTGCTTTCGATATAAGGGTTGTTGAGGGATTTGACGATGTTGGCCGCGCTACTGTTGTTCTCATTCATCTCTGCCGAGGCGCAGCGCGAGGCGTAATAGCTGAAGGAGACGAAATCCACGGTGTTTTTAAGAATGTCGTCATCGCCCGGCTCGGTCTGGATCTCAATGCCCTGCTCTTTAAACTGGCGACGAGTGTAAGACGGGTAAGCGCCGCGCGCCTGTACATCAATAAAGAACAGGTTTTCACGGTCTTTTTGCAGCGCCGCCCACACGTCTTCTGGCTTACAGGTTCGCGGGTAGAAGTTCCCCCCGGCCAGCATGCAGCCCACTTGGTTGTGCGGGTTAATTTCATGGGCAATTTTGGTGGCAAGCGCGCTGGCGAGAAGCTCGTGGTGCGCCGCCTGATACTTCACTTGCTGCTTATTTTCTCCCTCTTCGAAGGCCAATCCCGCGCCGGAAAACGGGCTGTGCAGCAGAATATTGATCTCATTGAAGGTCAGCCAATACTTCACCAACCCGTCGAAAGCTTCAAAGCAGGTGCGGGCGTAACGAGTGAAGAACTCGACCATTTTGCGGTTACGCCATGAGCCATATTCGGTGACCAGATGCATCGGCACGTCGAAGTGGCACAGGGTGACCAGCGGCTCAATATTGTGCTTTTTGCATTCGGCAAACAGGTCGCGATAGAAGGCGATGCCCTCGGCGTTGGGCGTCAACTCGTCGCCCTGCGGATAGAGGCGGCTCCAGGCAATCGAGGTGCGAAATACGCTAAAGCCCATCTCGGCCATCAGCGCAATATCGTCTTTATAGCGGTGATAGAAGTCGATGGCCTGATGGCTCGGGTAAAACTCGTCATCGCGCAGCGTGAAGCGTTTCTCCAGCCCGGTTTTTACCGCCAGACGATGCTCGCCGTGGGGCAAGGTGTCTACCGTCGCCAGCCCTTTTCCCCCTTGGTTTACGCCGCCCTCGGCCTGATTGGCGGCAATCGCGCCGCCCCATAAGAAACCGTCGGGAAATGTGGTTGTCTGCATCAGAGGTCCTCTCTTGTTACTCAAATCAATGATTTTTTAGTGGCGTCAGCGGGTTGCTTTCTGGCTGAGTTGTTTCACTTTTTGGCTGCTCAACGGGGATATCCTCAAAGCCGAGCAGCAAGGTGGTAATAAAGGAGATCACCACCGCCAGCACCATCACGGCGAACACCCAGACGATGCTCATCGGGTTAGCCGGGTCGAAGAACTGCACGCTGGTGAACAGCCCCGGCGAAGCCATCGAGTGGCTGGCAAGGCCGCCAATCCCGGCAATACCTCCACAGATAAAGCCGCTAATCAGGCAGGCAATCAGCGGGCGTTTTAGGCGCAGCGCCACGCCATACAGCGCCGGTTCAGAAATCCCGGCGACAATCGCCGACGCGGCGGCCGCCAGCGCGGTTTGGCGCAATTCCGGGTTTTTAGTGCGCCACGCCACCGCCAGCGATGAGCCGCCGAGCGACAGGTTGGCACCGATTTCCGAAGGCATCACCATCGCCTCTTTACCGGTTTCGGCAATGGTTTGAATAATGGTCGGAGTGAAGACGCGGTGCATGCCGGTCATCACCAGCAGTGGCCAAATAGCCCCCATGATGGCGACAGAGAGCCAGCCGAGATAGCTATGAACGGTGTAAACCAGCGCGGAAATGCCGCTGCCAATCCAGATACCCAGCGGGCCAATCAGCATGATGGCGATCGGCGCGGCGATCAGCACAATCAGCATTGGCTTAAGGAAGTTTTTGGTCACCGCAGGGGTGATTTTGTCGACCCAGCGCTCAATGTATGAGAGCAACCAAGTCATGCACAGCGCGGGGATCACGGTGTAAGTGTATTTCACCGCCGTCACCGAGAAGCCGACAAACTCCACCGGCTGGCCCTGCGCGGCTTTCGCCATCAGGTCGATAAAGTTCGGGTGAACCAGCACCCCGGCGATAGCAATCGCCAGCGACATGTTGGTTTTGAATTTGATGGCCGCCGAGGCCGCCACCATCACCGGCAGGAAGAAGAAGGCGCCGTCGCCAATCACGTTGAGGATAATCAGCGTCGAGGAGCCTTTGTCGAAGACGCCGGTCATGTCCAAAATCATCGCCAGCAGCTTGACCATCGATCCACCGATGATCGCCGGGATCAGCGGCGACATGGTGCCAATCAGCGCGTCAAGAATGCCTGCGCCAATGCGCCTCAGCGTCAGGCGCTGCTTCACAGGCTGCGCGGGCTGCCCCGTCGCGCTCTGCGGCAGCAGTTTCACCACTTCGGCATAAGCCTGTGAGACGGTATTGCCAATAATCACCTGACACTGCTGGTCATTGCTGACCACGCCCATCACGCCGCTGATGGCTTTCAGCCGTGGCAAATCCACGGCGTTCTTGTCCACTAGCGTGAAGCGCAGCCGGGTCATACAGTGAGTCACCGCCGCCACGTTGCCGACGCCGCCAATGGCATCGACTATCGAGTGCGCTACTGCCGCATAATTTTTTGACATGAGTGGTAATTCCCTCGTGAAAACGCATTATTTTTTTAAATTCATTGCGTTACGAACTGATGTAGGGATGAAGCTCAGCATTCCGTGATGAGTTTCATGAAATAGGTAACCGGTTCCACATAAGAGTGTTCATATGCGAGAATGAGTTCAAGAGTTTGGATTGCAGAATTTTTGATTTGTGATCTTGATCGGTTTGGGCAACTCGCGCCGCACAAGCCATGCCTAAGGGCGTGAGCAGCGTGTAGAATGACAATAATTTTCAAGGATTCAGGAACACCCGATGTCAACGATGAAAGAAGTGGCGATGAAGGCAGGTGTCTCAAAAGCCACCGTGTCACGGCTGTTGTCAGGGAAAGGGTATGTCAGCGAAGCCACCAAGGCGGCGGTCTATCAGGCTATTGAAGAGGCGGGGTATCGGCCCAATTTGCTGGCGCGCAACCTGGCGACCAACAAGTCACAGTGCATTGGCTTAGTCGCTACCAACACCCTGTATAACGGCAGCTACTTCAACGAGTTGCTGTCTCAGGCAGCCAAAAAGCTCGAGGACAATGGGCGGCAATTGATACTGGTCGACGGCAAACACAGCGCCGAAGAGGAGCAGCAGGCGATCCAATTCCTGCTCGACTTGCGCTGCGACGCCGTGATTGTCTACCCGCGCTTCCTGACCGTGGATGCCATGGACAACATCATCAGCCAGCATAAGCAGCCAATTATGGTGGTGAACCGCAAGCTGCGCAGCCACCAGAGTCACGGCATTTTTTGCGACCACAAAGGCTCAAGCTTTCAGGCCACCCGGCATCTGCTGACCCAAGGTCATCGCGACATTGCGTTTATCACCGGCTCCCTCGACTCCCCTACAGCCATTGAGCGTCTTTCGGGTTATAAGGCCGCGCTCAAGGCACAGGGTTTGCCGATTCGTGAACAATTGATTATCAAAGGGAAATGGACACCAGCCAGCGGTGCGGCGGCGGTTGAATCCCTGCTGGCGGCCAACACGCCGTTTAGCGCGATTCTGGCCAGTAACGATGATATGGCGATTGGTGCGATGAAAGCCCTGCACGCCGCCAAACTCAGCGTGCCGGAAGATGTCTCATTGATTGGCTTCGACAACATCCCCACCGCCCCCTTCTTGCAGCCCGCGCTGTCGAGCGTTAAAGATCCGGTCAGCGGCATGGTAAACGAAGTGATCAATCGCCTGATCTCGATGCTCGACGGCGGCTATCTGTCGCAAAACAATGCTTTCTCCTCAGAGCTGATCCTCAGAGACTCCGTCGCCCTAGGTCCCTATTTCGGGCAATAAAAAATCCGCGACCAGCGCGGATTTTCTGTTTTTCAAGACACCAAACCCATCCTCTAAATCATTCGTGTTGCAGGAAGGCGGCAAACTTAGGCTCCCGATGAGCTTACACAGGTAAGTGATTCGGGAGACTGAGCGCAGCCAACGCCCCTGCGGCGCGAAGGATGACGAGAATGCTATAAAATACCCTGAGCTATCATCGCATCTGCGACTTTCACAAACCCAGCAATATTCGCGCCGTGCACATAATGCGTCTGCTTGCCCTCGCCGCCGTGCTCGACGCAGGCTGCGTGGATATCACGCATGATGTGCTGGAGCCGCGCGTCCACCTTCTCGGCATTCCAGCTCAGACGCGCCGCATTCTGCGCCATCTCCAAGCCTGACGTTGCCACGCCACCGGCGTTGGCCGCCTTACCCGGCGCGAACAGCACGCCAGCGGCGAGGAAGGCGTCGGTGGCCTGAATGGTGGTCGGCATGTTGGCCCCTTCCGCCACGGCTTTAACGCCGTTAGCGATAAGCTGGTGCGCGGCGTCAATGTCCAACTCGTTTTGCGTGGCGCAAGGCAGCGCGATATCCACCGGCACGTTCCACGGCTGCTGGTCGGTCAAGAAGTCCAGACCGCGCTCGCGGGCGTACTCTTCAACCCGGCCATAGCGTGAGTTTTTAATCTCGGCCAAGTGCGCCAGTTTGTCCGGCGTAAAGCCCGCTTCGTCCACCACCGTGCCGCCCGAGTCGGAGGCGGTGATCACCCGCGCGCCCAGCTCCATAGCTTTTTCAATGGCGTACTGCGCCACGTTGCCCGCACCGGAAACCGCCACTTTGCTGTCGGCAAAGCCCAAACCGTGGCGTTTTAGCATCGCCTCGGTGAAGTAAACCAGCCCGTAGCCCGTGGCTTCAGGTCGGATCAGGCTGCCGCCGAACGACAGGCCTTTGCCGGTAAACACGCAGGCGGTGTTGTTGGAAAGCTTCTTCATCATGCCGGACATAAAGGCCACCTCGCGCCCACCCACGCCGATATCCCCGGCCGGGACGTCAGTATCCGGCCCCAGATGGCGATACAGCTCGGTCATCAGTGCCTGACAAAAACGCATGATTTCAGTTTTGCTTTTGCCTTTCGGATTAAAGTCAGAGCCGCCCTTGCCGCCGCCCATCGGCAGCGTGGTCAGGGCATTCTTGAAGGTCTGCTCGAAGCCGAGGAACTTCAAAATCGACACATTGACCGACGGGTGGAAGCGCATTCCGCCCTTGTACGGGCCAATCGCCGAGTTGAACTGCACCCGCCAAGCGCGGTTTACCTGCACCGTGCCGCTGTCATCAATCCAAGCGACGCGGAACTGGATCACTCGTTCAGGTTCAACCAGACGTTCGAGCAGGCTCTGTTCAAGATAATGAGGATTTTGTTGGAGAAAAGGCCACAGCGAGGTGAAGACTTCGCGCACGGCTTGTAGGTACTCAGGTTGGTGGGCATCGCGTTGTTGTAACTGTTCTAAAAACGACTCCAGAGAAGTTAAACCATTCATCAGTAATTCCTTTTTTTCTAAAAACTTCCCCTGACAATTTTTTGTTCAAGCTTATTATGAAAACCGCCGGGGCCGATGTTGTGCTTGGTGAATATAACATTGGTTCATATTCAGACTTCAAGGTGGATGGCCAAAAAGAGTGCAAAATTACCCTAAAGTTTCCGCGCCATTGGCCGATAACTCCCAGTTGTCACATCGATTGAACATTAAAAATTTTGCTTAAGTCCAATCTTTTTACTGTATCTGCTTGAAAACAGACTAGTTACTGCCAGCACAAGGCGAACTAGGAATATTCTTATGATACCGTCTACCCTACACATCACAGCAAAAATGCGTCGGGACAGACGCAACTTACAGCCGGCCTATCGTTTAGGAGGAACCTGAACCGTAGCGGCACGCTATCAGGCAAATAAGATGAACGAAGATTCTGATGTAATGTATCGGTTGCTGGTTCAAAGCGTTGAAGACTACGCCATTTATATGCTGACCCCTGAGGGTATCGTCGCGAATTGGAATGCCGGTGCGCAACGCGCCAAGGGCTATACGCGCGACGAAATTGTCGGCAAACACTTCTCCTGTTTCTATATCTCTGAAGACCGCGAGAGCGGATGGCCCGCCCACGGGCTGGAAACCGCACGCCGCACCGGCCGCTATGAGTCCGAAGGCTGGCGACAACGCAAAGATGGCTCGCGATTCTGGGCGCACGTCATCATTGAAGCGGTGCGCGAGTCCGGCACGTTATTAGGCTTTGCCAAAGTCACCCGCGATGTCAGCGAACGCCGCCTCTACGAGCAAGAGTTGCTGGCGGCGAAAGAAGTTGCCGAAGCCAGCAATGAGAAAATGACCGCCCTGTCGCAGTTCCTCGACACGGTGATCGCCAATATTCCCTCCTCGGTGATTGTCGAAAACGCCGTCTCGCGGGAGATCTTGCTGGTCAACCGGCAGGCCGAGCTGCTGTTGGGCAAGCCGCGCGACCAGTTGATTGGCAAACGCCCGCAGGATTGCCTCAATCGCGGCATCAGCGACTACCTGAATAAGCAGTCGGATGAGTGCCTGCGCTCGGAAGGCTTGCACAAAAGCGAGCAGCAGCTGGCGACGCCGATTGGCGAACGCACATTGCAAACCACCGCCTCGATGATTAACGGCAGCGATTCGCAAACCAGCTATGTGCTGATGATTGCCGATGACGTCACCGACCAGCACGCCGCCAACGCCCGCATTCATCACATGGCGCACCATGACAACCTGACCAGCCTGCCCAACCGCGTGCTGTTCAGCCAGCGCCTGAACGAAGCCTTGCAGCTGTCGAAAATCACTCATCGCCTGACCGCCACGCTCTGTTTGGACTTGGATAACTTCAAGAATGTGAATGACGCCCTTGGGCACCAGATTGGTGACGAGTTGCTGCGCGGCATCGCCAAACGCCTGCGCTTTGTGCTGCGCGAGCGCGATACGCTGGCGCGCGTCGGCGGCGATGAGTTCGCCATCGTGCTGCCAAGCCTGCCTTACATCGACAAGGCGTATCAGATTGCCCAACGGCTGATTGAAGCCGTGAAGCCGCCCATCACCATTGAAGGCCACTCGCTGACCGTCGGCCTGAGCGTGGGGATAGCCATCGCCGAAAACAGCGACGACACCCCGGAGCACCTGCTGCGCTGCGCCGATATGGCGCTGTACGAGGCCAAACGCAACGGCCGCAATCGCTATGAGATGTTCCGCGAAGAGATGGACGAGGCGGCGCGCAAACGCCGCGATATCGAGCTGGATCTGCGCTATGCCATCACCAGCAAGCAGCTGAAGCTTTATTACCAGCCAATCACCGACAGCGCCCACGACGCGGTAATCGGTTATGAAGCTCTGATGCGCTGGAATCACCCGACTAACGGGCTGATCATGCCGATGGACTTCATCCCAATCGCCGAAGAGACCGGGCTTATCCACAGTATTGGCGCTTATGCCCTGCACGAAGCCTGCCACGAAGCGGCCAGTTGGGTTGGCAATCAGACCATCGCGGTTAACCTCTCGCCGGTGCAGTTCAAAAACAGCTCGCTGATTTCAGTCATTGAGTCGGCGCTGAGTGAGTCCGGGCTGGCGCCAAATCGGCTGGAGGTCGAAATCACCGAATCGGTGCTGCTCGACAATAACAACGCCAACGTGGCCACGCTGGCGCGCCTGAAAGAGCTGGGTGTGCGCATCGCGCTGGATGATTTTGGCACCGGTTATTCGTCGCTGAGCTACCTGCGCTCGTTCCCATTCGACAAAATCAAAATCGACAAGTCGTTTATCAACGATATGCAGGACAGCCGTGAAGCGCTGGCGATCATCCGCGCCATAACTGGCATGAGCCGCAGTCTGGATATCCAAACCACCGCCGAAGGGGTGGAGACGCCGGAGCAGTTCCGCCGCCTGAAAGAAGAAGGTTGCTCGCTGTTCCAGGGCTACTACTTTGGCCGCCCTCAGCCGTCTGAGTCGCGTTTGACCGGTTTCACCCCCGTCGCCGCCCCGCTGTAACTGCTGAAAAATCAATGCTGACCGGGCGTGTTTCTGCGCCCGGTCACATCCCCGCTGCAAACCGCGCTCAAATGCCAATACAAATAGAAATCATTATTATTTCACTTTATTATTCGTTACCCTGTTTCTATTAGCTTGGTTTATCATTCTCTCTGACAGCGACGATGCAAACAATTCTTGATAGTTTCCGCGATGGCCCGATTAGCTGGGTCGCCGACAGTTTTAAGCCAATGACGCCGCTGGTGACTAACGCCCTGCCGATGTCGCTGCTGACCACCGCCGACGGCTGCGCCAGCGTGCTCGAGCGTTATTTGACGCTGCACGCCGAAGACGCCAGCCACGTGGAAAAACGCCGCGCGCGCATCTCAATGTGGTCCCAGTGGTACTTCGCAAACCTGCTGCCGAGCTGGGTGATCGTCTCCCTCAGCCACGGCTGGCAGCTGCCAATCGCTGCCGATAATGTCTATCTCGCCCTGCAAGATGAAGGTTTGCCGCACCAAATCTATCTTGATGGCCCCGGCGCGGCCTTTACTTCGCCGCAGCCAATGGACCGTTTCGAAGAGATGATTGAGCAGCATCTGCGCCCGGTGTGTCACGCCATGGCGGAGATTTCCGGCCTGAAACCGGGGATTTACTGGAGTAACGCGGGGATCCGCGTCGGCTGGGGGATTAAGCAGGCGGAGCTGGTTAACGCGGATATTTCCGACGGCATGGCATTGCTCAACGCCCGCGAACTGCCCGACGGTGGCAAGAACCCACTTTTCCAGCCGATGCGCCCGGAAAATCCGCAGGATGAAAACAGCCCGCAGTTCCGCCGCCAGTGCTGCCTGCGCTACGAATTAGCCGACCACGCCATGTGCCCTTCCTGCCCATTATTGCTAGCAGAACGCAAATCTGGAAAAAAACGCAAAAGTCCGGCCTGAGAATTGCTTACAATTCCAGCACATACAAAAGCGCCTAAGCTTAGCGTAAAAAATCATTGGATCTTAAACTGAGAAAATTATAAGAATTGAGTTATAAGCCCCGCCAATCAGACAACTGACTGATGACGGGGATAGACCAACGAGCTTTTCATTGAGAGAAACCATCATGAATAAGAAATCGCTGGCCTCAGATGTGCTCGGCACACTGGCGCAACCCGTTAGCCGTGTTTGGAATATGTTAACTGGCAAGCAAGAGCCACTCAGAGCAAGGATTGTTCACCGTTACGCCGTACCTTCGTCGCGCACTATCAGTGTTGCAGAAGGCTTCTTTGGGTTCATTCCCATCGAATCCTACGAGAACGAAAGATACATTCTGGAAGTGGCTTACGCCGACCAGCAGTATCAGGTAGAAGTCCCGCGTAACTATTATCAGAAAAGCAATATTGGCGACGGCATTGATATCCACACGCTGTAACCCTGAAACTGACTGATAACCCTTTGATGTGAAAAAGGCTACTCCTGCGGGATGTAGCCTTTTTTATTGCTTGAATGCCTGTAAGCCTTATTGCTTGGCTAAATCAGGATGCGCCCCAGACTGTCCACTCGCTCGATTGCCGCCTTCATGGCAGCAAAATCTACTTCAAACGGCATGTTCGCCATGTCAGGCGCGGTCAGGCTGTGATCAATAATGCTGGCAAGATCCTGCTCGGTAAGTTCAGTGGAGAGGTGCGCAAGCTGGGTCGGGATAGCGCTGGCCCGCGCCAGTGCCAGCGCGGCTTGCAGCTCATCATCACTGCGGTTTTCCAGCGCCAGCAGGCACAAGTTGCCAAAGCCTACCAGCAAACCATGCGGGAAGTGCCGCGTTTTGCTGCAAACGGTGAAACCTTCATATAAGGCGTGAGCCGCGCCGGTATGCGCGCCATTGCTCATAATCGAGGTCAAACCGGCATACAGGAAGATGGCGTCTAGCACCTGTTCCAGCGCGTTATTGGCCTTGCCCTGCTCCACCGCCAGACAGGCGTCAGCGGCAAAATGTTCAATTTGAGTGAAGCACAGCGCGCTGTTGGTCCGTGCCACGCCCGCCAGCCCGGTAAGGTTGTGTTCGTCGCTGATGGCGCGGTATTCATACCATTTAGCCAAGGTGTCGCCGATCCCGGCCGCCAGCCAGTTAAGCGGCGCCTGTGCCAGTAAATCGGCATCAATCACCGCCGCCGCCGGGCCATAGTTCAATGGCAGCATGTCGCGAAAACGCCCGTCCTGATGATATCTAAACGCCAGCGAGGTCACCGCCGCGCAGGTACCGGGAATGCTCGGCAGAGTCACCACCGGCAAGTTACAGGCCACGCCCGCCGCTTTGGCGGTGTCCAGCGCCCGACCTCCACCGGTGGCGATAATCACCTCGACACCCTGCACCCGAAACGCCTCCGCCAGCCGCGAGATCTCCTCCTGACAGCACTCGCCGCTCAGTACCTCATGCCCGAGATAGCTGACCATCTGCTGCTCGAGTTGGTCAATCACGCTCGCCTCAACGCTGGCAATCGCCCGCTTGCCGCCTACCAACAGCGCCCGCTGCCCCAGACGGCCACACATCGACCCTAAATGTTTTATCGCCCCGCGACCGCGCAGCACGCTAGCGGGGAATACCAAGCGATGAGTAAACATTTTGACCTTTTGGAATCGCAATAATGTTAATGGAAGGGTAGTCGTTGGCGGGGGATTTTGCTGGTAAAAGGTTGGCGGCGAGCCAACTTCCGCTAAAAATCTTAAATTCAATTTCAACTTCAACTTCAAGGTCAAGGTCGTGGGCGTCGGCCCACACCGACCAAGGGAGGCGTAAACGCGCCTCCCTTGGAACCCTGCGTTTTTCCGCTGTAAGATCGAGGCTGCGCAGGGTTGGAATGGACGTGTTTCAGGCACCTAAGTGACAGCCGCGAAATGCCGCCGCTTAGGCGGTTCCCTCAGTTCGGGTTCGAGCCATAGGTCTCGAACCACTCCCTCGGCGTCACTTCTGAACGCGACTTACTGGCATTTATACCGTGCCGTTCCAGTGGTTTTAGTTTACTTTGGTTTGCTCCTCCCCCTGAAAAGGGGGAGACTGGGAGGGGGTATTGCAGAAAAATCAGTGGCTTATATGATAAACACCCCACCCCAACCCTCCCCTAAATAGGGGAGGGAGCAGAACAGTACTCAACTGAAACGGCACGGTTGATAAGCCAGTAGGCCGCATTCAGAAGTGACGCCGAGCAAGAGGTGGAAAACCGCGAGTCTTTTTCGCGGGTTGGAATCCCGCAGCGAGGGAACCGCCTAAGCGGCGGCACTTCGCGGCGATCATCGTGACCACTGGAACACGTCCATTCCAACCTGAGAAGCAACGGAGTTATTAGCGCGGGGGTCTCGGGGGGACGCGCGCGGCCCCCTGAGCCGGTGTGGGCCGGCGCCCACGGTTTTGAATTTAAGAAGTTTTCAGCGCTTTTTCAAAAGCGCTCCAACATCAGCCCCGCTCTCAGCCCCATCGCTACTGACGGATTCGGAAACAACACGAACTCCTCATTCTTTTCGACTTGATAAACCTTCCCGCTCTCCTCCGCTATCAAAAATCCCTTCGGATATGGGGTGAAGTTTAGGGCTGCGGCGGGGACGTGGAGCTGGAAATCCTCTTTCGAGCGGATGATATCCTGCGTGACGCGGTAGCTCTCAAGCGGTTGGTCGGCGTGCCTTGAGGGCAGCTGGGTTGCGCTAACCAAAGACTGCAACGCCAGACGAATTCCGGTGAACTGCTGGTGATCGTTGCTGCCAAACGGCAAGGCCTTGCCTAGCTCTAGCGTACAGCTGTCGGCACCAAAAACTTCGCTGCTGAAATGGGTAAAGGTGCCGCCGGGGGAACGGTGGTAAACCAGTGCATCGAGGCCCGCGGCGTCGAGCCATTTCAGCATGTCGGGGCTGTAGGGCCGGTCCTGCAATGGCAACATGCCGAAGCGCACGTGCAGTGAGCCGCGAATGGCGGTGTGCAGATCATAGTGATAACGATAACTGGCTCCCGCCGCCGTCGAGGTGCGATAGAACAGCGCCATCGCCTGCTCTAGCTCGTGGGCGCGGCGGGTTTCGCCATTGGGGCAATAGCGGGTGTGCCTGCCGCCGAACATCCGGTTCATATCGGCATCGACAAAACGCTTATTGATGCGCATTGAGGCCGGGTTGCCGAGCAGCACCAGCAGCCTGACGTGCAGCGGGCGGTGGCCGCTCAACAGCTCGCTCACCAGTTGATTAAGCAGCTCGATGGGCGCGGTTTCATTGCCGTGAATGCCCGCCGAAATCACTACCGCGCTGTGGCAGGTCTGGTGCGGCGACAGCTCTAGAATCCCCTCCTCGCGCCAGATCCAGTCGAGATTGGGCGTCTGCCCGGTGATGGCTGCCGGGGCTTCGCCGCTGAGGGTTTGCGCCAGAAAATTAAACATATTTCGCTCCTTGATGGCGGCAATTTAGCGCTGGAAGGGGTAAATCACTCCAAGGCCCAAAATTTGCGTCAGTTCATCTAAAGCATAGCGAACTTCGGTCAGCAGCTGTGGGTCAGCGAGATCTTCAGCGTGCATTCGGTCGCGATAATGGCTGTCGACCCACTGGTTGAGGCGGACGAAAAGCGCGTCATTCATCAGCGAACCGTCATTGACCGCCGCCAGCTCGGCGCGGTTCAACGCCACGCGCAGGCGCAGGCAGGCCGGACCGCCGCCGTTACGCATACTTTCGCGCAGGTCGAACACCTCCACCTGATTAATCGGCCCGCCGCTGTCTTGCAGCTCGCACAAGTAGTCCCACACGCCGCTGTGCTGGCGCGACTCCTCGGGCACCACAATCATCATCTTGCCGTCGTTTTTACTCAGCAACTGGCTGTTGAACAGGTAAGTCGCTACCGCGTCGTCAATGGAGACCTTAGCCTGCGGCACTTCAATAGGATGGAAATCCAGCTCTAGCGCGGCCATTTTGCGGCGGATTTCATCGAGCGCCGCGTCGCTATTGGCAAAAGCCTGCTGATGGTGGAACAGCACGTTGCGGTTGCTGACCGAGATCACGTCGTTGTGAAACACGCCGCGATCGATAGCTTCCGGGTTCTGCTGCACAAACACCGTTCTGTCAGAAGAAAGCTGGTGCAAACGGGCCACCGCGTCGCTGGCCAGACGGGTTTGCCGCGCCGGATAGCGCACCGGTTCGTTTTCCCCGGTGACTAATCCGTCGCGGCCATAGACAAAGACCTGCACGCCCGGCTTGTCATAATCGCCGCACAGTCGGTTATGGTTGGCCGCCCCTTCGTCTCCCAGTGCCGCCACCTGAGGCAGCGCGTCGTGGTGGGCGAAATGGCCGTCATGCTTGAACGTTGCGCGCAAAATCGCCGAGGTGGTGTCCGCCTCGATGGCGCGGTGAAACTTATTATTAAGGTTAGCCACGGTGAAATGGGTGCGGCCGTCGGCGCTGTCGGCCGATGGCGACACCGTCGCGGCGTTGGCGACCCACATGGAAGATGCCGAACTTAGAGAAGACAGCAGGCGCGGCGAGTAAGCCTGCGCCTGTGCCAGCACCTCGCGGTCACTGCCACCAAAGCCCATCTGGCGCAGCGTGGCGAGGTGCGGTCGCTCGTGTGGCGGCAGCACGCCCTGCGCGAAACCTAAATCCGCCAGCGCCTTCATCTTGAGCAATCCCTGCTTGGCGGCCAGCTTCGGGTTGGCCGCCGCGTTCTGATTGCGGGTGGACGCTTCATTACCAAAAGAGAGCCCGGCGTAGTGGTGGGTCGGCCCAACCAAACCATCAAAATTCGCTTCACTTCCCGACATAAACCTCTCCTCTCGCCGTCTGCAATGCGGCTTAAGCGCCGCTAAAATCAATTCCCGGTGACAACGTCACAGGCAGTTCAAGTTTGTCTGTTTCCAGCGAAGCCATCGGCCATGCGCAGTAATCCGCCGCGTAATAGGCGCTTGGGCGATGGTTACCCGAGGCACCAATGCCGCCGAAAGGTGCGTTGCTGGACGCGCCGGTTAACGGCTTATTCCAGTTCACAATCCCGGCCCGTGCTTCGGTTAACAGCTGGTCGAACTGGGCGCGGTCGGTGGAAATCAGCCCGGCGGCCAAGCCGTAGCGCGTCTGGTTGGCAATCTCGATGGCCTGATTGAAATCGTCATAGCGCAGCACGCTGAGCAGCGGGCCAAAGATCTCTTCGTCCGGCACGCCTGCGATGCCTGTCAGGTCGATGATGCCCGGCAGCAACAGCGAGCTGTGCGGGTCGGGGCGACTCATGGTCAGCAATGGCTTGCCGCCGAGGGCAATCAGTTCCTCCTGCGCCGCCAAAATGTGCTTGGCCGCGACGTCGGAAATCACCCCGCCCATAAATGGCTGCGGCTGGTCGTCCCAGTGCCCTACAACCAGTGCTGAAGTCACTTCCACCAGACGTTTGAGGAATCTGTCCCCCGCGTCGCCCTTCTTGACCAACAGGCGACGCGCACAAGTGCAGCGCTGCCCGGCGGAGATAAAGGCCGACTGGATAGTCAGGTTAACCGCCGCGTCGATATCTTGGACCGGCTCGACGATCAGCGCGTTATTGCCGCCCATCTCTAACGCCAAAATTTTCTCCGGCTGGCCCGCCAGTTGGCGATGCAGCTGGTAGCCGGTTCCGGCGCTGCCGGTAAACAACAAACCGTCGATTTGCGCCGACGCCGCCAAGGCTTCGCCGGTTGCGCGCCCGCCCTGCACCAGATTGATCACCCCATCCGGCAAACCAGCCTGCTGCCACAGCTTAATGGTCTCTTCGGCAGTTTTCGGCGTCAGCTCGCTCGGCTTAAAGACAATAGTGTTTCCCGCCAGCAGCGACGGCACGATGTGGCCGTTCGGCAAGTGGCCGGGGAAGTTATAGGGGCCGAATACCGCCAGCACGCCGTGTGGACGGTGGCGCAGTACCGCCTCGCCATCGGGCATTGGGGTGTGTTTCTCGCCGGTGCGCACCTGATTGGCTTCAAGGGAAATCGCCACTTTGCCAATCATCGCCTGCACTTCGGTCAGGGTTTCCCAGTGCGGTTTGCTGGTTTCCAGACTGATAACTTCGGCCAGACGGCTTTTATGCTCGGTCAGCAGCTCGGCAAAACGGGCAATCACCGCCGCGCGGTCTGCCAAAGATTTACGCGCCCATGCGGGGAAAGCCGTGCGCGCCGCAGTACAGGCTGCTTCGACATCTTCCGGGCTGGCGCACAGCGCCGACCACAGCCCAACATTGTTGGCCGGGTTAGTTTTCTCCAGCAGCGCGCCCTGTCCGCTACGCCACTGTCCTTGAATAAAGAGTGCTGGATGCATCATGCGAGACTTTCCTCTGGGTTTGAGTCGGTTACTTGATTTGGCGTGACGCGGTTCTCCCGAAAGGGATAAAGCGCCACGGCGCGCACGCGGTCGCCCTCTTTCACGCCCAACTGCTCGGCGGTTGCGGGGTCAAGGGTCAGCCGGTTCATTACCGGATCGCCCGCCACCAGCGTGGCGCAGAAGCCCTGATAATCTTCCCGAGCGACCACATAGAGCGGCGCGTCCTGCTCCTGACTTGGCTGGCCGATATGCACCGGCAGCAGGCGGCTCTCTCTCACCGCGCGCAGCTGGTCGATTTCCCCTTCCAGCGTCGGACCGCCGTCGAAAATATCCACGTAGCCGGTGTAACGCAGCCCTTCACTTTCCAGCACGGCTCGCGCCGGGGCGGTGTGCGGATGCACTTGGCCGATGACCGAGCGCGCCTCGGGGCTAAGTAGTTCGGTATAAAGCGGGTGTTTTGGCATCAGCTCGGCAATAAAGGATTTCTGCCCCATGCCGGTCAGGCGGTCAGCTTCGACAAATTCCATGCCGAAGAAGTGACGCCCCACGCTGTCCCAAAATGGCGAATGGCCGTGGTCGTCTGACACGCCGCGCATCTCGGCGATCACCTTCGGCGAGAAGTGCTGGCGGAAGGCGGCCAAGAACAGGAAACGCACCTTGGATAACAAGTGGCCGTTTTTACCATTGCGGTGGTCGGGGTCTAGGAACAGCGTGCAGAGTTCGGTAAAGCCGGTGTGGTCGTTGCTGAGAAACAGCGTCGGCACCGGCTTATAAATGTTCAGGCTTTTCGAGGCGTGAACCAAGGTGCCGAGACGGAAGTTGTACCAAGGCTCGCTCAGCCCCACCGCCACCTCAATGGCGCTCACCCCGACCACTTGCCCGAGTTGGGTATCTTCCAGCACGAACAGGAAACCCTGCTCGGCCTTGTCCAGCTTCCCCGCCCAAGTGGCGAGCGAACGTTCAATTCGCGCGCGCAGCTGGGCTTCATCTTTGGGTAATGAGGTCAAACCGATGCCGGTTTTACCGGATAACTTCAAAATATCGGCGAGGTCGCCAAGCCGCACAGGTCTAATTAACATCATATTGTCTACCTCGCTAATAGGGGGAGCTTAACTTAGGCGCAAAGGCGTTTTACGGCGCGCTCAAGTCGGTTCAAGCCTTCTTCAATATCCGCCCCGGAAATAATCAGGGATGGCGCAAAACGCAGCACGTTTGGTCCGGCAATCAGCGCAATCAGCCCCTCTTCCGCCGCCAAGGTGTTGAGCTGTTTGGCCTGGCCGTTGAAGCGTTCGCTCATCACCGCGCCGAGCAGCAGGCCCGCGCCGCGCACTTCGGAGAACACTTGATACTGCTCGTTGATGCGTTTCAGGCCGTCGATAAACCACTGGTGGCGCTTCTGCACACCGTTGAGCACCTCTGGCGTGTTAATCATCGACAGCACGGTGCCCGCCACCGCCGTTGCCAGCGGGTTACCGCCGTAAGTGGTGCCGTGAGTGCCCGGCTGGAACAGCACGCCGTACTTGTCGAGCGTCAGCATCGCGCCAATCGGGAAGCCGCCGCCCAGCGCCTTGGCGGTGGTCAAAATGTCTGGCACCACGCCGTAACCCTGATAGGCATACAGCTCGCCGGTACGGCCAACGCCGGTTTGTACTTCGTCGAAAATCAGCAGCGCGCCGTGCTTGTCGCACAGTTCACGCAGCCCTTGCAGGAAGCTGGCGTCGGCAGGCACCACACCGCCCTCGCCCTGAATTGGCTCGACGATCACCGCGCAGGTGCGGTCAGAAATATGGTCAGCCACCGCGGCTAAATCGTTAAACGGCAGATGGGTGATGTCTTGCGGCAGCGGCGCGAAATCTTCTGAATATTTCGGCTGACCGCCCGCGGTCACGGTAAACAGCGTGCGGCCGTGGAACGCGTTTTTGAAGGCGATGATTTCGCTCTTGTTGCCACCTTCTTTGTGGCCATACAGGCGAGCCAGTTTCAGCGCGGCTTCGTTGGCTTCGGCCCCTGAGTTACAGAAGAAGACTTTTTCGGCGAAAGTGGCGTCAATCAGCTGTTTCGCCAAGCGCAGCACGGGTTCGTTGGTGTAGCCGTTGCCCAGATGCCAGACTTTATCGGCCTGCTCCACCAGCGTTTTTTTCACTTGTGGATGCGCGTGGCCCAGTGCGTTAACCGCGATACCTCCGGCGAAATCGACATAGTCTTTGCCCTCTTGATCCCACAGCCATGAGCCCTCTCCGCGTACCAACACGAAGGAGGCTGGCGCGTAGGTCGGTACCAGCCAGTCATCAAAGTTTTCACGGCTAACGTTGAGTTGTTGTTGCATATCTACCTCAGAGTCAAAGGGGACCAAACTGCTGTGAAGTTGTTACATTTAAGTTAAAAATTTTACTCTCTTTGGTTGATGATAGATTGCAGTCTTCGTGCCAGCAAAGGGAATAAATGCATAAAATCGGCTGCGTCACGAAAAAACAACCACTTAATAACTGCACTTATTCACTTTAAATGAATAAAAAGTGAATAATAGAAAATCAAACCCTTTTGCGCCTTGAAGGTGTTCCGACTGAATATGCAGCAAGATTTGGAGGAATATTTCGCTCAGGATTGTGATCGAAGGCATGTTGACGGTGTGGGCAACAGAGGGGGTTGCTCGATATTGGTGAAAATGGCGCACCCTTTTGGGGAGACTGCGCCTTGCTGGGTCAGGGGCAATTCGTGATAGCTCTCACAATCTGTGCATTATGTTGCCAGTGCCGACTCTGTAGGCGCAATTTAAGCCAATTCCTCAATTTTTGATGTTATTTTTATGTTAATTAAATGATGCAAGTTTGATCCAAAAACGCACCTATTCATCCTTCAAACTTCCTTACTCTTCCGCCTTCGAATTTTATTTAACCTAAAATTAACAAATTAAGTCACATAAATTAACATTCGCGGGCTTTGATCACATTTTGTTTACTTTGTGGCGAGAAGCGCATGGCGGCTTGTTAAGCTCAATCCGTGGAAAAAATAACCACTACCCCACGCCCTACACATAAGATCATAAGAAGGTACCAGCCATGAAATTTAACCTCGCATTAGTCAGTGCATGTGTGGTTTCTGCATGCATGTTGATCTCAACACCAAGCTTTGCTGCCGATAAACCCTACGACATCGCTCTGGTGGCCAAAGTCACCGGTATTCCTTGGTTCACTCGCATGGAAGTGGGGGTGAAAGATGCCGCCGAGAAGTTGCACGTCAATGCCTACCAAGTCGGTGCTTCTACTCCAGACCCGGCGGCACAGGTTAAAGTCATCGAAGATTTAATCGCCAAGAAAGTTGACGCCATCATTGTGGTCCCTAATGACGCCAAAGTATTGGAGCCAGTGCTTAAAAAAGCCCGTGACGCCGGCATCGTGGTATTAACCCACGAATCTCCAGACCAGCAAATTGGTCAATGGGATATTGAAACCATCGACAGCCAGAAATATGCCGAAGCGAACATGGATGAATTAGCCAAAGATATGGGCGGCAAAGGCGGTTACGCTATTTATGTCGGCTCATTAACGGTGCCATTACATAATGCCTGGGCCGACGCGGCCATTAAGTATCAAAAACAAAAATACCCGGATATGCATGAAGTCACTTCTCGCCTGCCAGTTGCCGAAAATATTGATAAGTCATATTCCACCACGCTGGATTTAATGAAAACCTACCCTGAAATGAAAGGGATTATCGGTTTCGGTTCATTAGGCCCAATCGGTGCAGGTCAAGCCGTTCAGCAAAAACGTGCCAAGAATAAAATCGCCGTGGTGGGTATCGCGATGCCGGGTCAGGCCGCACCTTACCTGATGCGCGGTGATATCAAGAAAGTCCTGCTGTGGGATCCTAAAGATGCCGGTTACGCCTTAGTCTCCGTGGCTGACCAGATGCTGCAAGGCAAGCCTGTCACCAAAGATTTAACCATCGATGGTCTGGGAAAAGCCGACGTAGATATGGATAAACACGTGATTCGCTTTAATAAGATTCTGGAAGTTACACCAGACAACGCGAAATCGCTGGGCTTCTAATAGATCAGTATTTACTCATTTTTTAAACCCTGAATTATTTAAGTTGCATCAAGGCGGCAACGGAATGAATCCCAGGAGCTTACTCAAGTAAGTGACTGGGATGAATGAAGGCAGCCAACGCAGAGGCAGCTTAAAGGATGACGGGTTATTAGCCACACCAGAGAAATAGGAAGGGATACGGCGTAGTTTGTTGTGCCGTATCTGCTTTCTTAACTGACCAGTTTGAACGCAGTAAGGATTCAGTCGATGACGATTAATTCCAGTTCACCTACCTCCCCTCATTCCGCCGAGGCATTTATTAGCCTTGAGGGAATAAGCAAAAAATTCCCCGGTGTACTTGCACTGGATAATGTCACGCTGACATTAAATAAAGGTGAAGTGCATTGTCTTGCCGGCCAAAACGGCTGCGGCAAAAGTACCATTATTAAAGTGATTTCCGGCGTCTATCAGCCTGAAAAAGGCGCGGCTATCACCATTGATGGCAAATTGTTCCACTCTTTAACGCCACAACTCTCTTCTTATTACGGCATTCAGGTTATTTATCAGGACCTGTCGTTATTCCCCAATTTATCCGTGGCCGAGAATATTGCCATTCACCGCTATTTGCCGGGTGGCGATTTCTGGGTTCATCGCGAGGCAATGCGCAAAAAAGCCGTCGCTGCAATGCAACGCGTAGGCGTTTCTCTCGATCCGGATCGTAAGGTAGAAAAGTTGTCGATCGCCGACCGCCAATTGGTGGCAATATGCCGGGCAATCGCTGCTGACGCGAGTCTGGTCATCATGGACGAACCGACCGCCTCCCTCACCCGCACCGAGGTTAATGGCCTGCTGCGGGTGGTCAATGAGCTGAAAGCCGCCGGGATTTGCGTGGTGTTCGTTAGCCACCGTCTGGACGAAGTGATGGAAGTGGCCGACCGCATCAGCGTGATGCGCGACGGCAAACTGGTGGGCACATACCCTGCCAGCCAACTCGACAGCAATGAGCTGGCCTTCCTGATGACCGGCCAGCGTTTTAGCTACAGCCACCTGCCACACCGCGCACCGGCTGACGTCACGCCGTTGCTGGAAGTGAGCCATCTCAGCCGCGCCGGGCAGTATCAGGATATCTCCCTGTCCCTGCGCCAAGGGGAGATCACCTCGATTATTGGCCTGTTAGGCTCCGGGCGCACCGAGCTGTGCATGAGCCTGTTTGGTATGAGCCAGCCGGACAGCGGCGACATCAAAGTGAACGGCAAGAAGGTCACTTTGCGCAGCAACCGCGACGCCATTCGCCACGGCATTGCCTATGTGTCTGAAGACCGCCTGACGCAGGGCTTAATCATGGAACAGTCGATTTACGACAACACGCTGGTGTCGATTTTCAACAAGCTGCACACCCGTACGGGCTTGATGGATCACCGCAAAGCCGCGTCAGTGGTTAAAGACCTGATCCGCGATTTGAACATTAAAGTCTCGGACAGCGGCCTGCCGGTGAAGACCCTCTCGGGCGGTAATGCACAGCGTATTGCCATTGCCAAGTGGGTGGCGACGCATCCGCACATCCTGATTTTGGATTCGCCAACCGTGGGCGTGGATATCGCCAACAAAGAGGGGATCTACCGAATTGCCCGCGACCTTGCTGAGTCCGGCATGGCGGTTTTGATGATTTGTGACGAGATCCCAGAAGCCTATTACAACAGTCACCGCGTGCTGGTGATGCGTAAAGGCGAACTGATTGCTGAATTCGCCCCGCACCAGTGCAGCGAAGCGCAGATTGCGGAGGTGATTAATGGGTAGTTCAAAAATGGAAAAAAGTTGGCTGAGTAAAGCCATCGGCCAGCATGAGTTTTGGCTGGGTTTACTGGTGTTGGTTCTGGCAGTTGGCCTGAGCATTAGTACCAAAGAGTTCTTAACCCTCGGCAACCTGACTGACGTCGCCACCAGCTACGCCATTCTCGGCATTCTGGCCTGTGGCCTGTTTGTGGTGCTGATTGCGGGAGGTATCGACATCTCCTTCCCGGCCATGACCTCGATTGGTCAATACGTGATGGCGAGTTACATCATCCACCACGGCGGCAGCTTCCCGCTGGCGTTTGGCATGGCGATGGGCGTCGGCCTGCTGCTCGGGCTGGTTAACGGCTTCTTGGTTTACTGGCTGCGCGTTCCGGCGATTATCATCACCATCGCCACCCTGAACCTGTTCTACGGCCTGCTGGTGTATCTGACTAACGGCACTTGGCTGTACGGCTTCCCGGACTGGTTTATGACGGGCATCAACTGGTTCTCCTTTACCGCCGCCGACGGCTATGACTATGGACTGACGCTGCCGTTGCTCAGCCTGCTGGGGGTGATTATCGCTACCGGCGTGCTGATGAACCGCACCCGCGTCGGGCGTCAAATCTACGCCATGGGCAGCAACCGCGACGCGGCCTCGCGCCTTGGGCTGAACATCCTGCGCCTGCACTTCTATGTTTATGGCTTTATGGGGCTGTTGGCGGGGATCGCCGCAGTGGTACAAGCACAGATAACCCAGTCGGTGGCCCCTAACTCGCTGCTGGGCTATGAGCTGACGGTGCTGGCGGCGGTGGTCTTGGGCGGTACCAGTATGACCGGCGGGCGCGGTTCACTCACCGGCACCGTGCTGGGCGTGATGCTGCTGGCCTTCCTGCAAAACGGCCTGACTCTGCTGAGTATCTCCTCTTATTGGCACCAAGTTTTCAGCGGCGTGATCATTCTGGTCAGCATCAGTAGCACCGCATGGAACGAAAAACGCAAACTGGCGAAGGGAATGTAACATGACAACCTTAACCCGATTTTTCCCCGGTGACCGCATCATCCGTTTGCAGTTGCTGATCATTCTGGCCGTCGCCGTGCTGTTCTCTTTCACGCTCGGTGGACGCTTCTTTAGTCTGGGTAACTTCCAGTCAATCTCCTCCCAGTTGCCAATCTTGGGCATGCTGGCGCTGGGAATGGGTATCACCATGCTGACTGGCGGGATCAACCTGTCGGTGATCGCCGGAGCCAACGCCTGTTCGCTGGTGATGGCGGCGATTTTGGTCGCCCATCCTGACCAGCCAGCCTTCTTCCTGCTGGCAATGCTGGCCGGTTTGGCGGTGGCGTTGGTGATTGGCTCACTGAACGGCGTGCTGATTGCCTATATCGGCGTGTCGCCAATCCTTGCCACCCTTGGCACCATGACGCTGATTTCCGGGCTGAACATTCTGCTGACCAACGGCACGGTTATCTCCGGTTTCCCGAAAGCCATTCAGTATTTAAGCAACGGCAGCCTGCTGGGCATTCCTGTCGCTCTGCTGCTGTTCCTGCTGGTCGCGGTACTGCTGTGGGTGCTGTTGGAGCACACCACGCTTGGTCGCAGCCTGTATCTGATGGGCTCTAACGAACAGGCCACGCGCTTTAGCGGCGTGAACACCCACAAAGTCACTATCGCGGTTTATGTGCTCTCCGCCCTACTGGGCTGGGGTGCTGCGCTGCTGATGATGTCGAAATTCAACTCGGCCAAGGCCGGTTATGGCGACTCCTATTTACTGGTGACGATTTTGGCTTCGGTCCTCGGCGGCATTAACCCGGATGGCGGCTTTGGTCGCGTGTTGGGGCTGGTTCTGGCATTGGTGGTACTGCAAATGCTGGAAAGTGGTCTGAACCTGATGGGCGTGAGCAGCTACTTAACTATGGCGTTATGGGGCGGAGTATTGATCCTGTTTATCGCTTTACAGAATCGTAAGTCCTGACAGACTTTTAGAACATTAAGGGAAAGAAACATGGCGAGTTATTTTATTGGCGTTGACGTCGGGACAGGCAGTGCTCGCGCAGGCGTGTTTGATATGACGGGACGCCGGGTGGGTCAGGCCAGCCGCGATATTACCTTATTCCGCCCTAAAGCTGATTTTGTCGAGCAATCTTCCGACGAGATCTGGCAAGCAGTGTGTAACGCGGTAAAAGACGCGATGAGTCAGGCCGATATCAACCCGATTCAGGTGAAAGGTTTGGGCTTCGACGCCACCTGCTCACTGGTGGTGCTGGATAAAGAAGGCAAACCGCTGACCGTCAGCCCGTCCGGGCGCAACGAGCAGAACATTATTGTATGGATGGACCACCGCGCCATCACGCAGGCCGAACGCATCAACGCCACCGGCCACCGCGTGCTGGAGTTCGTCGGCGGCATCATCTCCCCTGAGATGCAAACCCCAAAACTGCTGTGGCTGAAGCAGCACATGCCGAGCACCTGGAACAACGTCGGTCATCTGTTTGACCTGCCGGACTTCCTGACTTGGCGCGCCACGCAGGACCCGACCCGCTCTCTCTGCTCCACCGTTTGTAAGTGGACCTATATCGGCCACGAAGACCGCTGGGATCCAAGCTACTTTAAGCAGATTGGGTTGGAAGATTTGCTGGAAAACAACGCGGCGAAAATCGGCAGTGAAGTGAAAACCATGGGCCAGCCGCTGGGTCACGGGCTGACTCAACGCGCCGCCAGCGAAATGGGCCTGATGCCCGGCACGGCGGTGAGCGTGTCAATCATTGACGCCCACGCGGGCAGCTTGGGGATTTTAGGGGCCAGCGGCGCGTCTGGCGAAACGGCCGACTTCGACCATCGCATTGCGCTAATTGGCGGCACCTCGACGGCGCACATGGCGATGTCACGCAGCGCGCGCTATATCAGCGGCATCTGGGGGCCATACTACTCGGCGATCTTGCCGGATTACTGGCTGAACGAGGGTGGACAGTCCACCACCGGCGCGCTTATCGACCACGTGATCCAGTCGCACCCTTGCTATCAGGATCTACTGAAACAGGGCAAAGACAGCGGCAAAACCATTTATGAAGTGCTGAACGGCATTTTGCGCAAAATGGCGGGCGAGCCTGAAAACATCGCCTTCCTGACCAAAGACATTCATATGCTGCCCTACTTCCACGGCAACCGTTCGCCGCGCGCCAACCCAACGCTGACCGGCACCCTGACCGGCCTCAAGCTGTCGCGCACCCCGGAAGATATGGCGTTGCACTATCTGGCGACCATTCAGGCGCTGGCGTTAGGCACTCGCCATATCATTGAAACCATGAATCAGAGCGGCTACTCCATCGACACTATGATGGCCAGCGGTGGCGGCACCAAAAACCCGGTGTTTGTGCAAGAGCACTCCAACGCCACGGGTTGCGCGATGTTACTGCCGGAAGAGAGCGAAGCCATGCTGTTGGGCAGCGCCATGATGGGCACGGTGGCCGCCGGAGCCTATGACTCCCTGCCGGAAGCCATGGCGGCAATGAGCCGCATTGGTAAAACCGTGACGCCGCAAACTAACAAAATCAAAGAGTATTACGACCGCAAATATAAGGTGTTTCATGAGATGTACCACGACCACATGAAATACCGCCGCCTGATGCAGGAGGATGTTTGATATGTCGCCAGCCCTTGATGTCAATGAGTGGCAGCTAGCCTGTGCGGGCTGGAAGACCTACAGCCAAGAGATTCTGGCCTTGCAGCAGAATATCGACCAGCAGGTCTGGCAGCGGGTGCTCAATACCCTTGCCGAGTGCAAAGGCAAGATAGCCGTGACCGGCGTCGGCACCTCGGGCATTGCAGCGCGCAAGGTGGCGCACATGCTGGCCTGTGTCGAACAACCGGCGATTTACCTCAACCCGACTGATGCCGCCCACGGCGACCTCGGTTTCCTGCGCAGCGACGACGTGATTATCATGATTTCGCGCGGCGGGAATTCGGACGAGCTGACTCGCCTGCTGCCGACGCTTGCCAGCAAAGGCGTGACGCTGATTAGCGTGACGGAAAATCTGGACTCGGCCATTGCGCTGGCCTCCAAGCTGGTGTTGAAGACCCATATCCAGCGGGAGATCGACCCGCTGGACATGCTCGCCACCACCTCGATTGTGCTGGTGCTGGCTATCTTTGATGCTATCTGTGGCTGCATCATGCTGCGCAACGGTTTTGACAAACAGACGCTGCTGGCGGTTCACCCCGGCGGCAACGTCGGTAAAACCCTGCGCGAGAATGAAGTCTAGCCGCCTGCCACATCAGGTCAATGCTTCAGCTCGTCAGCCACAATATTGGCAATAATCTGGATGGCCCGCGCGGTATGCGGGCCCCATTCAAACGACGTATTGATACGAATGCAGTGCCGGTAGCGGTCATCCACCGCGAACATAGTGCCGGGCGCAATGCTCACCCCCTGCGCCAGCGCGCGCTGATAGATCTTGGCTGCATCCACCTTCTCGCCTAAATCTAACCACAGGAAATATCCGCCCTGCGGCTGATTCACCGACACGCTCGGCGGGAATGTCTCGGTGATGGCATTGAACATCGCCATCTGCCGCTGCTCCAGCTGGCGGCGCAATCGGCGCAGATGGGTGTCGTAACCGCCCTGCTGCATATAGTCGGCCAACGCCAGTTGAACCGGCACGCTGGCAGACAAGGTGCTCATCAGCTGTAGACGCTGAATTCGCGCGGCGTAGGCCCCCGCCGCCACCCAGCCAACGCGGAAACCGGGTGCCAGACATTTAGAGAAAGAGGAGCAGTGCAGAATTTCGCTGCGATTTTCCGACGCTTTCAGCGGCATAGGTCGCTCACCGCCGAAGTACAGCTCGCCATAAACATCGTCTTCAATCAGCGCCACGCCGTGGGCCTGCAAAATCGCCACCAGCCGGGCCTTCTTCTCCACCGACAGCGTGCAGCCGAGCGGGTTCTGGAAGTTGGACATCAGCCAGCAGGCTTTGATCGGATAGGTCTCCAGTGCCTGCTCCAGCGCGTCGAGATCCATCCCGGTGCGCACGTCGGTGGGGATCGCCACGGCTTTCAGCTTGCGGCGCTCGATGGCCTGCAGCACGCCGTAAAACGCCGGGGATTCAATCGCCACCCAGTCTCCCGGCTCGGTGACGGCTTGCAGGCTGAGGCCCAGAGACTCCATCGCCCCCGAGGTGATGACGATTTCGTCCGGCGGCACTTCCATGCCGTTTTGCGCATAGCGCTGGGCAATGTTGCGGCGCAGCTCTTCGTTGCCCGGCGGCAGGTTCGCCATAGCGCTGTGTGGCGACATGCGGCGCACCGCGCTGGCGAGGGAGCGGGCAAGGCGTGGCTGCGGGAACAGCGTGGGGTCTGGGAATGCCGAGCCTAGAGGCACGACCGACGGGTCTTGGCCGCCTTTGAGAATGTCGAAGATAGCGTCATTAACATCCACCTGCTCGGCGGCGTGCAGGGTTTGATTGGCGCGGCGGTTCAGCTCACGCACCTTGCGCGGCGCAACGTAATAACCCGACTGCGGGCGAGCGACAATCACGCCCTGGCTCTCCAGCAGTTGGTATGCCTGCAAGACGGTCATCAAGCTCAGGCCGGACTGTTTACAGCTATCTCGCAGCGACGGCAGCTTGTCGCCGGGGAGCCACACCTGTGAATCAATCTGCCGACGCAGGGTCTGCGCCAGATTTTCATAACGAGAAAGTGCCATAGAGTCATTCACTGTTATAGATAATGTTAATGAAATGCCAACTATTATAGTCAGATTGGTTAATTCAAGGCGAACGAAACCGCTGTTAAACGGCGAATGATTAGTTTGAGTGTCGTCTAGCGACCAAACATTAACCGTGATAATGTTTTTGCAACCCGCTTTGCGGCCGGATAATTCCGAGCTAGTGCTAAGGGATCGTTTGCAACCTTACGCTTTCTAAACGTTTTCTCCACTTTCAGCGGAAAAACGTTAGCGCGCCTTTCACTCTTTTACATCTTCCTCGTATTACTATTCATTCATAGGTTTAGACTTTCCTTCGTCAACACAAAACGGGCAACGTGCCTGAAACCCTATGAGGAATCTAATAATGCGTAAACTTACCGCAATGATTGTGGCTTCAACTCTGGCTCTGAGCTCGGCTTCTTTCGCTTTCGCCGCTGACACTACGCCAGCACCTGATGCACCTGCCACCCAAGGCAAAATGATGCACCATAAAGGCCCGCATCATATGAATCCGTTCGCGGGCTTGAACCTGACTGAGCAGCAAAAAACTCAGATGAAAGAGATCATGAAAGACAGCGGCGCGCGCCCTGACCGCGCAGCAATGAAAGCGCAGATGGACACCATGCACGGTCTGGTAGCCTCTGACAGCTTCGACGAAGCCAAAGTGAAGTCGCAGATTGATACCATCTCGCAGGCACAGTCCCAGCGCATGCTGGAACGCGCTCGCGCTGAGAACAAAATGTACAACCTGTTGACGCCAGAGCAGAAGAAACAGTTCAACGAGAACTACCAGAAACGCGCTGAGAAAATGGAAAAAATGCGCGACCACAAACCTGGCCAGCCACAGCCGGCTGCTGCTGAATAATCGCTTAAACGCCAACATCAACGCCCAACCGGTCAGCCCTGCTGGCCGGTTTTTTTATGCCTGCTTTTATATGTTTGTAATAGCCCAAACCGCGCTTTTCACCGCTTTTTGCTGTTCTTCCGCCCGGCTTCTTAAGTTAAATCCCAAGCCATATCACAATTCTGTTGTTCTCATTTCACCTGTCGCCGCCAAGCCACTACCTTAAAACTGGGATTTAAGCTGATCGTTCAGGAATTTCTGCGCTGCGGTTGAGCATGTTCCATTCATACCTCACCCAAACTCTGCACCTATAAAACATAAAACGGGCCTACAGGACCCGTGACACAAGGAGTAGTACACATGAAAAGCGTCAAGTCCGGGATAACCTGGCTGGTGGTGGCGTTAATCGGCGCCTTTGCCTTTGGCATGTTGGCCCTCAGCCGTGGAGAGCATGTCAACGCGGTGTGGCTGGTGATAGCTGCCATCGCCTGTTACAGCATCGCCTACCGTTTCTACAGTCTGTTTATCGCCAAGAAAGTGTTTGAGCTGGATGACCGTCGCATGACGCCCGCCGAGCGCCACAATGACGGTCTGGACTATGTTCCAACCAATAAATGGGTGCTGTTCGGCCACCACTTTGCGGCGATTGCCGGTGCAGGCCCGCTGGTCGGCCCGATCCTTGCCGCGCAGATGGGCTTCTTGCCGGGCACTATCTGGATTCTGGTCGGCGTGATGCTGGCAGGCGCAGTGCAAGACTTCCTTATTCTGTTCATTTCAACCCGTCGTGATGGTCGCTCGCTGGGTGAAATGGCCAAGCAGGAACTGGGGCAATTCGCTGGGGTGATCACCATGCTCGGCGCGCTGGGCGTGATGATTATTATTCTGTCCGCGCTGGCTCTGGTAGTGGTTAAAGCACTGGCAGACAGCCCGTGGGGCCTGTTCACCATCGCCGCGACCATTCCTATCGCGCTGTTTATGGGCGTTTATATGCGCTTCCTGCGTCCGGGCAAAATCGCCGAAGTGTCGATTATTGGCTTTGTGCTGATGATGCTGGCGATTGTTTATGGCGGCAACGTGGCGGCGGATCCTTACTGGGGGCCGTTCTTCACGCTGCACGGCACTACGCTGACGTGGGTACTGGTGATTTACGGCTTTATCGCCTCGGTGCTGCCGGTTTGGCTGCTGCTGGCGCCGCGTGATTACCTCTCCACCTTCCTGAAAATCGGCGTCATTGCCGGGCTGGCGGTGGGCATAGTGTTCGCCATGCCAGAAATGAAAATGCCTGCGGTGACGAAGTTTATCGACGGCAGCGGCCCGGTGTTCTCCGGCGGCCTGTTCCCGTTCCTGTTTATCACCATCGCCTGCGGCTCAATTTCGGGCTTCCACGCGCTGGTTTCCAGCGGCACCACGCCTAAGCTGGTCGAGCGTGAAAGCCACATCCGCTTTATCGGCTACGGCGCGATGCTGATGGAGTCCTTCGTGGCGATTATGGCGATGATTTGCGCCTCGGTTATCGATCCGGGCGTCTATTTCGCAATGAACTCACCGGCGGCGCTGATTGGCACCACGGTAGAGAGTGCTTCGCAGGTGATTAACAGCTGGGGCTTTGTGGTGACGCCGGACACGCTGGCGCTGATTGCCAAAGACGTAGGTGAGAACTCGATTCTTTCCCGTGCCGGTGGCGCACCGACCTTCGCCGTGGGTATGGCGCACATCATCACCGAAGTGTTTAACAGCCGCGCCATGATGGCGTTCTGGTATCACTTCGCGATTCTGTTCGAAGCCCTGTTCATTTTAACTGCGGTGGATGCCGGTACCCGCGCCTGTCGTTTTATGGTGCAGGATTTGGTCGGCGTCGCCGTGCCTTCGCTGGCCAATAACCGCTCTTGGGTAGGCACTATCGCCGGGACCACCGTGGCGGTTGCGGGCTGGGGCTTCTTCGTCTATCAGGGCGTGGTCGACCCTCTGGGCGGCATCAACACGCTGTGGCCGCTGTTTGGTATCGGTAACCAGATGCTGGCGTCGATGGCGCTGATCCTCGGCACCGTGGTGCTGTTCAAAATGAAGAAGCAGCGCTATGCGTGGGTGACCATTCTGCCGACCGTGTGGCTGTTTGTGACCTCCATGACCGCGGGCTGGCAGAAGATTTTCCACGAAAAGCCATCGATTGGTTTCCTCGCTCAGGCGAAGAAATTCTCGGCGGGCATCGATAGTGGTGAAATCATTAAACCCGCCAAAACCATTGCCGATATGCACACCATCGTGATTAACAATCAGATTAACGCCGCGCTGTGCGCCTTCTTCATGCTGGTCGCCGTCACCATGCTGGTGTCGTCATTCTTCGTGATCCGCCGCGCGCTGAACTCCTCCACCCCGACCGTACATGAAACCGCCGTGGTACAACGCCGGGAGGCCCGCAATGTCTGAAAACGCGCTACTGTTTAAAGCGCCGCGGCCCGCGGCGTTAGTCATCCACCGCTGCCAGCCGCTGTTCGTGGTCGAGCCTCGCCCGAAGAACGCTTTGCAGTGGCTAAGACTCGCCGGACGCCGCGTCGCCCAGAGCTTCCGGCTGATGGTTGGTGTGCAGGATTACGGCAACTACGTGGCGCATTTTCGGGTGCGCCACCCAAGAGGCACCCCGCTGTCAGAACGCGAGTTTCATCGGAGATGTCTGGAGGCGAGATTCCCGAGTGAGGGTGGGAAGATGGGGAAATGCCCATGTTAGGGGCAGGTGGGTGAACTGCTGTTCACCTTTTATAGGTCACGGTTGTGGGCTGCCGCCCACACTGGCCCAAAAGTCAAGGTCGTGCGCTGCCGCCACACCGGCCTTAAGGTCAAAACCGTGGGCTCGCCGCCCACACTGGCCCAAAGGGTTTTAAACGAAACCCTTTGGAATCCTGCGTTTTTTACTGCTGGTAGATCGAGGCTGCGCAGGGTTGGAATGGACGTGTTTCAGCGGCCACTGTGTTCGTCGCGATGTGCCGCCGCTTAGGCGGTTCCCTCACTGCGGGATTCCAACCCGCGAAAAAAGACTCGCGGTTTTCCACCTCTTGCTCGGCGTCACTTCTGAACGCGACCTACTAGCATTTACCCCGAACCGTTCCATTCAACCTCGCGTAACAAATAAGAAATCCACTGAAATGGCACGGTTGAGGTGTCTCAAAACCGCAGTCAAAAATGGCGCTGAGCGAGAGGTTCGAGACCAAAGGCTCGAATCCCGTGGCGAAGGCACCGCCTAAGCGGCGACATTTTGCGGTGGAGAACAGGTGTACCTGAAACACGTCCGCCTAGCGAGCGGAGCGCGCAGTAAAGAGCCGGGGATTCTTAAGGGGCGCGGCGATAGGCGCCCCTTGAGGCCGGTGTGGCGGCAGCGCACGGTTTTGAATTTAAAAAGCGCCCCCGGGCAGCAGCCCCTACTTACTTAATTCTCGCCATTTGGTCATCCAAATTAACCTTCCCTTTGATCGCTTTATTCTTCACTCTCCGCGACCACATCGCCGTAATAATCGGCACCAGAATCGAGGTTAAGATGACTGAGGTGGCGACCAGCGCGGTGGCTGCCGGGGCGGCGGCTTTGAACTGGGGGACCATCTCGGCGATTAACACGGGGGTGGCGACGGCAGCACCGGCGGAGCTGGATGCTGCGATGCCTGCTGTGCCGTCACCGCCGCCGATAAATTTGTCGGCCAAGATCAGTGGGATGCCGGTGACGATAATGACCGCGATACCCAGCGCAATACCCAACAGGCCGGTTTGGGCAATCACCGCCAGATTAATGGTATTACCCAAAGCGAAGGCGAAGAATGGGATCAGCGTCTGCACGGCTTTGCCGAAGAACTCGCGCAGTTCAGGGTCGAGGTTACCCAGCGCGAAGCCAATCAGGAAAGGGAGTACCGCGCCGACGAACACATGAGGTTCGAAAGAGGCGATACCGGCGGTGCCGAGAATGATCATGGTCATCAGCGGGCCGGACTCCAGAGACATCAGCACGAACGCGCCCGCCTCTTCTTTGGTGCCGTATTGTTGCATCACCGAGGCGTACAGGCCGCCGTTGGTCATATCCATCGACGCCACTAAAGCCAGTGTCGAAAGCCCAGCGAAGAAGCCGAACTCGACGCCGTTCTCTGGAATGAAGTGCGACGCCAGCGCCGCGACCACCCATGCCACGGCGATTTTAGTGACCACCAGCGTGCCGGATTTGCGCAGCACGGTGCCGGTGGCGCTCAGCTTGATTGACGCGCCCATACAGAAGAACCACACCGCCAGAATCGGCACGGTGCCGGAAATCAATCCGTTGGTGAATGACCCGAAATATTTACCCGCGTCCGGCGCAAAGGTGTGACAAAGGGCACCGAGAAACAGCGGCACCAGCATCATTCCACCGGGAATTTTTTCAATAGCACGTTTAATTTGCATGTTGTTTCCACCTGATCGTTTTGTTCGCTCACGGTGCGGACTAGCCAGCGCCGGGCGGTGTTGTAGTGAAAGCTGTTGTTATGGTTGTGACGTGCCATTCCGGTTGGCCTGACTGCGCGGTTCTCTCATATGCCCTTTCAATGATCGCTAAGGTATCCATTTCTCGGTTCTATAAAAGTGATCAAACACATATTTTTGAAACGACGTTTCTTTTTTATAGATCACTAGTTTCATTTAAATGTCATGAGGATTTTCAGGCATAAAAAAACCCGCGTCGGGGATGCCGAGGCGGGTTGAAGAGGTCGGTGGGAAGCGTGCGGGGTTAGTCCAGCGTGCTGCGTCCGAAAGCCTGCTGCCAGTCATTGTCGAACTGCGCCACGGCGGCGGTCACGGCAGGTGCGGTCAGCAATTGCTCGGCGACGTCGACCGGCAAGGTGATTGACTGGCAGCCCGCCAGCAGGCAGTCCATCGCCTGACGCGGCGTGCGGAAACTGGCGGCCAGCACTTTCGCGCCCGGCGCGTGCAGGCTGAGCAGCTGTTGCAGCTCGGTGACCATAGCGATGCCGTCACCGCCCTGCGCGTCCAGACGATTGACGTAAGGCGCGACATATTCTGCCCCGGCCAGTGCGGAAAGCAGCCCCTGACCTGCGCCATAGACCGCCGTTCCCAGCGTCGGGATATTCATCAGCTTGAGCTTTTTAATTGCCGCCAAGCCCTCTGCCGTCACCGGGACTTTGACCACCAGACCCGGCACGCGTTGGGTCATGCTCACGGCTTCGGCGACCATCTGCTCGGCGTCGGAGGCCAGCACCTGCGCAAAGAGTTTGCCGGTTCCGCCCAGCGCGTCACGCAGCGCGGGCAGCACTTCCCACAGCGATTTGCGCTCTTTCGCCACAATGCTCGGATTGGTCGTGACACCCTGCAACGGCAGGATGCGTGAAAGTCGTTTTACCGCGCCAACGTCGGCGGTATCCAGATAAAGCTCCATCACTCTCTCCTTAAACTTGTGAACCAAAACAAAGTATCGATGAGTCTACTCTTTCAAACGCCTATTTTGTTGATCGCAGTCAAAATCACTTTCGAATGAAAGTAGCTTAATTGCGAAAGAAAATAAATAGGCCGTTTTGAGTGGAGTGCCCCGATGATTTTTAACCTTCAACGCTATTCAACCCACGACGGGCCGGGAGTGCGTACCGTGGTGTTCCTGAAAGGCTGCTCGCTGGGCTGCACGTGGTGCCAAAACCCGGAGAGCCGCTCGGCCGAGCCGGACGTTTTGTTTGACCCGCGTTTATGCAGTGAAGGCTGCACCTACTGCGCCAGCGCCTTTCCTCACGCCATAAAGGTTGAAGACGGAAAGTTGGTTATCCGCCGCGAAAATTTCAGCGCCGCCGACCGAGCCGCCATTGAGCACACCTGCCCCGCCGGAGCCTTAAGCCTGTGCGGCGAATCAGTGAATTTTGACCATTTGATGCAGCAGATCCTACGCGACAAACCGTTTTACCAGCGCACCGGCGGCGGAGTGACTCTTTCCGGCGGCGAGCCGTTTATGCAGCCGCAGGTGACTCATCGGCTGCTGCAACGCTGCCGCCAAGAGGGGCTGCACACGGCGATTGAAAGCTGCCTGCACGTGCCGTGGAAATACATCGAACCCTCGCTGGACGTGCTGGATCTGCTGCTGGCCGACTTAAAACACGTGGATGAAACCGCGTTTAAACGCCTGACCGGCGGCTCGGCCAAGCGGGTGCTGGATAATTTCCGCCGACTGGCACATGCCGGGCAATCACTGATTGTTCGCGTGCCGCTGATCCCCAACTTCAACGCCGACCGCGCCTCGGTACGGGCGATTGTCGACTTCGCTGCCGGAGAAACCGGCTGCCGGGAGATCCATTTTCTGCCTTACCACACGCTGGGCATCAATAAATACGCCCTGCTCGACCAACCCTATCTGGCCCCGCGCCAGCCGCTGAATGACCCCGATCTGCTGACGTTTGCCCAAGATTACGCCGCCGAAAAGGGGCTGACTGCCCTACTAAGAGGATAATAATAATGACTCAACTGAAGCTGGAACAGCTGTCTGGCCGCATCAAAGCACACAAAGAGGCGCTGATTCATATTGTCAAACCGCCAATTTGTACCGAACGCGCACAGCACTATACTCAGGTTTATCGGCAGCATGCCGACAAGCCGCTGGCCGTGCGTCGCGCACTGGCGCTGGCCGAGCATCTGCAAAAGCGCACAATCTGGATTAAGCACGACGAGCTGATTGTCGGCAACCAAGCCAGCGAAGTTCGCGCCGCGCCGATTTTCCCCGAGTACACCGTCGGCTGGATTGAAAGTGAAATCGACGCGCTGGGCGACAGGCCGGGAGCCGGTTTCTCGGTCAGCGAAGCCAACAAAGAAATCCTCCACCAGCTGTGCCCGTGGTGGCGCGGCCAGACGGTGCAGGACCGCTGCTACGGCATGTTTACCGATGAGCAGAAAGCCCTGCTGGACAGCGGTATCGTCAAAGCTGAAGGTAATATGACCTCCGGCGACGCGCACTTGGCGGTCAACTTCCCGCTGCTGCTCGATCTGGGTCTAAACGGGCTGCGCAACAAAGTGGCCGAGCGCCGCGAACGGCTACAACTCACCGACTGGGAAGATCTGCATAAAGAGCAGTTGCTGAAAGCCATTGATATCACGCTGGCGGCGGTGGGCGAGCACATCTTGCGGTTTGCTGTTCTGGCGCGGGAAATGGCGGCAACTGAAAGCCGCGAAGCGCGCCGCAGCGAGCTGCTGAGCATGGCTGAAAACTGCGAGCTTATCGCCCACCAGCCGCCGCGGACCTTCTGGCAGGCGTTGCAGCTGTGCTACTTCATCCAGCTGATTCTGCAAATCGAGTCCAACGGCCACTCGGTCTCTTTTGGCCGCCTCGACCAATATCTCTATCCTTATTATCGCCGCGATGTGGAAGTGGCTGAGTCCCTGAGCCGCGACGCCGCCATCGAACTGCTGCAAAGCTGCTGGTTGAAGCTGCTGGAGGTCAACAAAATCCGCTCCGGCACCCACTCCAAAGCCTCGGCGGGCAGCCCGCTGTACCAAAATGTCACCATTGGCGGCCAACAGTGGCGCGACGGTCACGTCAGTGACGCGGTCAATCCGCTCTCTTACGCCATTTTGGAATCTTGCGGCCAACTGCGCTCCACCCAGCCCAACCTCAGCGTGCGCTATCACGCCGGGATCAGCGATGACTTCCTCGACGCCTGCGTGCAGGTGATCCGCTGCGGCTTCGGCATGCCGGCCTTCAATAATGATGAAATCGTTATTCCTGAATTCATCAAGCTCGGCGTCGAGCCGCAGGACGCCTATGACTACGCGGCGATTGGCTGTATCGAAACCGCCGTCGGCGGCAAGTGGGGCTACCGCTGCACCGGCATGAGCTTCATCAACTTCGCCCGCGTGATGCTCGCGGCGCTGGAGCAAGGCAAAGACGCCAAAAGCGGCCGCTGCTTCCTGCCTCAGACGCGCGGGCTGTCGCTGGGTAATTTCGACAATTTCGAGCAAGCCTTCGCCCAGTGGGATGAGCAGATCCGCTATTACACCCGCAAATCGATTGAAGTCGAATGCGTGGTAGACACCGTGCTGGAAGAGAATGCTCACGACATCTTATGCTCGGCGCTGGTTGATGACTGCATCGAGCGCGGCAAAACCATCAAACAGGGTGGCGCGAAATATGACTGGGTGTCGGGCTTGCAGGTGGGGATCGCCAATCTAGGCAACAGCCTAGCGGCAGTGAAAAAGCTGGTGTTCGAGCAAGGCCAGATTGGGCAGCAAGAGCTGGCGGCGGCGCTGGCTTCCGACTATGACGGGCTGGATGGCGAACGCCTGCGTCAGCGGCTCATCAACGGCGCGGACAAGTACGGCAATGACAGCGACGAGGTGGATGACCTGCTGGTGCGCGCCTATCAGTGCTATATCGACGAGCTGTCGAATTATCACAATACCCGTTTTGGGCGCGGCCCGATTGGCGGCACCTATTATGCGGGCACCTCTTCGATTTCCGCCAACGTGCCTTTTGGCGCCGCCACCACCGCCACGCCGGACGGCCGCAAAGCCTTTACGCCGCTGGCCGAGGGTGCCAGCCCCTCCTCCGGTACTGACCACCTTGGGCCTACGGCGGTGTTCAACTCCCTTGGCAAGCTGCCGACCGAGGCGATCCTCGGCGGTGTGTTGCTCAATCAGAAGTTGAACCCGGCTTCGCTTGAAAACCCGCACGACCGGCAAACCCTGATGCTCATGCTGCGCACTTTCTTTGAAGAGCATCGCGGCTGGCACGTGCAGTACAACATCGTGTCGCGCGAAACCTTGCTGAAGGCCAAAGAGACGCCGCAGAATTACCGGGATTTAGTGGTGCGCGTCGCGGGATATTCGGCATTTTTCACAGCCTTATCACCTGAAGCGCAGGATGATATCATCGCCCGTACCGAGCACTCGCTCTAACCCTTCCCTTACCACTGTGCGGGCAATCAACACCTTGCCCGCCGTTTCGGAATCGCATGAACGACAGACAGCAAATTATTTTGCAATGGGTGAATGATAAACAGCGGGTCAGCGTCAATACGCTGGCGCAGGTGTGTCAGGTGTCGGAAGTGACCATTCGCCATGATCTGACTTTGCTCGAAAGACGCAACTATCTGCGTCGCGAGCACGGGTTTGCCGTGGCGGTGCAGACCGACGACGTCGACCAGCGGATGATGTCCAACTTTGGCCGCAAGCAGAAGCTGGCGCAGTACGCGGCGTCGCTAATCCACGAAGGCGAAACGGTGTTTTTCGAAAGTGGCAGCAGCGTCGCGCTGTTGGCGCAATACCTGAGTGATAAGCGCAGCCTGACGGTGGTCACGGTCAGCAGCTATATCGCCACTCTCTTGAAGAGCATGCCGTGCGAGGTGATCCTGCTCGGCGGCATGTATCAGAAAGCCAGCCAGACACTGGTCGGCCCCTTGACCAAGCTCTGCTTGCAGCAGGTCAACTTCAGCAAAGCCTTTATTGGTATCGACGGTTATACCCCTGAAACCGGCTTTACCGGCCGCGATATGCTGCGCGCCGATATCGTCAACGCCGTGCTGGCGAAAGGCGTCGAAAATATCGTGTTAACCGACTCCAGCAAGTTCGGCCAGATAACCGGCCACTCCCTCGGCCCTATGGGCCTCGTCAGCCGGGTAATCACTGACGACCAGCTGGCCGAGCCTATCAAAGCGCACCTGAGCAGTTCTGGCATCGTGGTGGATTGCATCAGCCAGTGATGAGGTTTTTGTGCTTTGAGCAAAAGACTTTGTAGTGAATTAGGACTATTCACCTAGTGCAAAAATGCCAATTTCATTAGTTTTATTCCACTGGGTCGCTATTGCGCCCGGTGAACCTAGAAATTGAGCACGTTGAGATAACTGTTCGACCCACTCTCATTATTTTACGTTTTTCGCGGAGGTTTCGCGTTAAACACCCAGGTGATAGCGGCAATATTGCGCTGGTTAATTTTTCAGCGAAATACTGGTTATTACCTATACTTATGAGTGTGTCTGAGAGTTAATCCTTTTAAGGAGAGTTACCATGATGCAATTATCAAGTCTTACCTCTAAACGTATTGCCAGCATTGCTTTAGTGATGACTCTGGCAATGTCGGTCACAGCTTGTGGCAACTGGTCTAAACGCGACCGTAACACCGCCATTGGCGCGGGTGCCGGTGCATTGGGTGGTGCAGTTCTGACTGATGGCAGTACCTTAGGGACATTAGGTGGTGCGGCAGTCGGCGGGATCGTAGGTCATCAGGTGAGCAAATAGCAGTTAAGAATGGTTAAAGCAGAATAAAGGATTAAAACAAAAATAGGTTGTTTGCTTTTTTCAGGTCTTTTTCATTGGTCTTCTGGTTAGAAGGCAATCCGGTATTTTCAAGATGCTGCTTTGATGAGAGAGCAGCATCTTGGCAATAACTCTTTTTTATTTTCACTCGGGATAACAATCGGCAAAAGAATTAATTTTTGCCGATTTAAAGCCACGCCTTAAATGCAGCCAATATCAGCCACCGGCTAATTTCACCTTCATGCCTTTGGCTTCCAGCAGTTGTTTGAGCAAATCCCGCTTGTCCCCTTGGATCTCAATCACGCCCTCTTTAACCGAACCGCCACAGCCACACTTCTTCTTCAGCTCGGCAGCCAGTTTCTCCAGTGCGGCATCGTCAGCATCCACGCCAGTGATTAAACAGACGCCCTTGCCCTTGCGCCCGCTGGTCTGGCGCTGGATACGCACCACGCCGTCACCTTTCGGGCGTTCAACTTTGGCTTTTGGCTCATCAATGCGGCCTGTCTCGGTGGAATAAACCAGACGGCTGTTGTCATCATTTTTCATCGGCTGGCCTTATTGCAGTGAAGCGCGGATATCACGCAGAGTCTGAGCAGGATCGGCGGATTGGGTGATCGGACGCCCAATCACCATATAGTCGACGCCCGCCGCCAGTGCTTCGACTGGCGTCATGACGCGGCGCTGGTCATCGGCCTTGCTGCCCGCAGGGCGGATACCCGGCGTCACCAGCTTGAACTCTTGGCCCAGCGCGGCTTTGAAGCGACTGGCTTCTTGCGCAGAGCACACCACGCCGTCTAAGCCGCAGTCGCGAGTCAGGCGTGCCAGACGCTCGGCGTAGTCCGCCGGAGAGAGCTGAATGCCTAAATCGGCCAAGTCGCTGCCTTCCATGCTGGTCAGCACGGTGACGGCAATCAGCAGCGGCGCGTCGGCACCGAATGAGCTTAACGCCTCTTTGGCGGTGGTCATCATGCGCGCACCGCCACTGGCGTGAACGTTGACCATCCACACGCCGAGGTCGGCCGCGGCGGCCACCGCGTGGGCCGTGGTGTTAGGAATGTCGTGGAATTTCAAATCAAGGAACACGTCAAAACCGCGAGACTGCAGGTCTTTGACGATTTGCGGGCCGAAGTGAGTAAACATCTCTTTACCCACTTTTAGACGGCAATCGCGCGGGTCGATGCGGTCGGCAAAGGCCAGCGCCGCTGATTTATCCGCGTAGTCGAGAGCAACGACAATGGGTGAGGAGTTTAAGTCATTGTTATGGATATTATTTTCAGACTTCATGTCGTCAACCTCTTGTCAGTTTTTAAGGATATCGGGCTTGGGCCAATTCGTCAGTAGAAAAAGCCGCCCGCATTTTACCTGTCATCTCCCCTAAATCCCAGTCGCGCGTTGTGTTACATTTTTATGAAATATTTGTTACACACTAGACAGCTTAATCTAGCTGACATAGCGTAAAGCTTTAGGCTGAAGGAAATAGAATAAAATGAGCGAGATATCGACCCTGACCATCAAGATACCTGTGGAATTAAAAGAGTTAATTCGTGCCGCAGCGGCTGAATCAGAGCGTTCATTAAGTGCCGAAGTGTGCGAGCGCCTTGAAGAAAGCTTTGCACCAAAGGGGAAAAAGGCCGCCAAAAATCCAGAACATGAAATCGACAACCAGCACACCAGCGAAAACACCGAACCAGCCCTGACCCAAAAAGAGATCAAAAAACTCCGCACCCTGCTGGTCTCCGTCCGCAAGACCATCAGTAAGAAGAAGTAAGCGAAGTTTTTCTCGCCCCGATCACCGGAAATCCTCTAAGTCATTTGGATTGTATCAAGGCGGCAACTGCACGAATCCCCAGGAGCTGACATTAAGTCAGTGACTGGGGTGAATAAAGGCAGCCAACACAGAGACAATACAAAGGAAGTTTTAGCCCTACCCGATCACCGGAAATCCTCTAAGTCATTTGGATTGTATCAAGGCGGCAACTGCACGAATCCCCAGGAGCTGACATTAAGTCAGTGACTGGGGTGAGTAAAGGAAGCCAACACAGAGACAATACAAAGGAAGTTTTAGCCCTACCCGATCACCGGAAATCCTCTAAGTCATTTGGATTGTATCAAGGCGGCAACTGCACGAATCCCCAGGAGCTGACATTAAGTCAGTGACTGGGGTGAGTAAAGGAAGCCAACACAGAGACAATACAAAGGACGACGAGGATTTTTATTGGCCGTCGAGGCCACGGATAGGCTTGATTGTCGACCACGCCCGGCAAGACGGACAATGCCAATACAACGAATGCGCAGTAAACCCACACTTATGGCAGCGATAACGCGGCTTGGTGCGGATCTGCTCGCCGACCATGTCACGCAGTAAGACCAGACTCTCCTTGGCACGCCCTTCTTCTGCATCTGCCAGATGGTAATCCATCAGGTGATGGAACACGCGCATGGTCGGGTGGCGTTGAAGCTGGCGGTTAATGTACAACTGCGCCACTTCACGGCCTTCGGCTTGCTGGATTATCTCGGCCAGAATCAGCTCGGCGCTGGCTCCGGTATTTTCATCCACGCAGCGTTTGAGGAATTCGGCCCACGCCTGCTGCTGGCCTAGGTGCTGATAGCATTCTTGCAGCATCGGCAGGGTTTCGCTCACCAGCTCTTTATCCTGCTCCAGCACGCGTTTTAAGGCGTCGGCGGCTTTGGCGTACTCGCCCTGAGCCATTAGGATACGGCCCTGCATGATAGAGACACGGGCGCAGAGTTTGTCAGCCGAGGCGGCTTTCTTTAGCAGGCCAGTGGCTTTATCTAAGTCATCGCTGGACATGGCTTGCAGCGCCAGCTCACACCAGAAATGGGCAATCTCTTTGCGACGATTGTCTTTACCCAGCTTAACCAGACGCTCGGCCACCTCGATGGCGCTTTGCCAATCGCTGGTCGCCTGATGGATGACCAACAGCTGCTCGAGAGCAAAGAGTTGGTAATCCTGCTCTTTCACCAGCTGGTTGAACATGTCTTCAGCGCGGTCATACAGCCCGGCAGCCATATAGTCACGGCCCAGTTGCTGCACGGCAAGCAGACGTTGTTCGAAGGTCAGCGAGGCGCTCTCCATCAATGACTGATGGATGCGGATAGCGCGGTCAACTTCACCACGCGAACGGAACAGGTTGCCCAACGTTAAGTGAGCCTCGACGGTGCTGCTGTCCTCTTTAAGCATTTCGAGGAACAGGTCGACGGCTTTATCTTGTTGGTTGGACAGCAAAAAGTTAACGCCCGCCACGTACTCACGCGACAGGCGGTTAGCATTTTCCTGTTTATCCTGCTGAGAACTTCTGCGCCCCATGTACCAGCCATAGGCGGCCGCAACGGGCAACAACAGAAACAGCAGCTCTAACATAAAGGATTATTCCTTACTGATAGCAGTAGGCGTGACAGTGGGAACAACCACTGGCTCAGGCTCGATCTGCTGTTCCAGGCGCTTGATTTTACGCTGAGCGCGGCCCAGTGACAGGCGAACGCGCAGATAGAACAGACCACAGATCACCCAACCCAGCACGAAGCCAGTCGCAAATAGCACAGCCAGCAGCGTGGAGACACGGTAGTCGCCCTGCGCCAGCAGATAATTGAAGGTTACAACCTGATCGTTGTGAGCGCCGAGGGTGATGGAAATCACCAACACGACCAGCACAACTAAAAATATCAGCAAATATTTCACATTCAGTCCTGTAATGCCGGATGTACCGGATGAATTATGCCAAAAATACGCGTCCTAACCTAATAAGTTAGCATTTCCAAACAAAGCAGGGAAATGCTCAGAAGGGATAAACCCTACTTAGGATAAACTTCAGACAAAAGCGTGGCATAACTCCCTATTTAGCTTATCGCCCACTCAGTTTCGAGGGCGTGATAGATAATATATGGGGACGCCAATCCCCGGTTAAAAGGGTAAACAGCGAGTTGATGCTCCGCGCCGCCTACCCTGACGGGCTATTTTGCCTCGTCGGCCTCGCGCTCGGCTATCTCGCGCTGCTCTGCCGGAGGCGGCTTGAGTGGCCCGATAAACCTTTCGGTCAGCCAACAGGCGATGATCACCAGCACCGCGCTGATGGCGGTAGACGCCAACAGGTCGCGCGGCCAGTGCATACCGAGCACCAGACGGCTGCCCATCACAATCACCGCCCACGCCATCATAAAGGCCACGGTTTTGAAGTGACGACGCGGCCAGAGAATGCCCAGCGCCAAGAGTGCCCAAGTCGCGGCAAACATGGTGTGGCCCGACGGGAAGGCGTAGCCGGTGTCACTCTGCCAGCTCTTTTTCAGCCATTTTGGCAGGTCGCTGTCATCACCCAGCAAGGCTTTCACCTCTTTGCCCCGCTCCTTGCCTTTCATGGCGTAGAACTCCAGCACGTCCATCTCATGAGAAGTGCCCAGCCATGCCACATAAGGGCGCGGCTCCTTGACCTCGGCCTTGATGAAATCCTTCACATACTGGCCGATAACAATAGAAGCGCAGAGGATCACCACCAGCACCACCGCCGCCTTAAGCCGAAAACGCAGGCACCAGAGGAACCAGGCGCAGAGCACGATAGTGGTGAGAATGCCCCAAGGTTCACTCACGGTTTCAGTCACCCAGAACAGCGGGCGCAAAATGTCCGGGTTCATGCCCGGCGTCCATAACCATCCCGAAGCCCACACGACGGCGGGCATGGCTAATAGAATCACTGTGCCTAGCAAGACACGTCTGACGATGTGATACATAAGCATCCTTAAACAGCCAAAGAATCGCAGTGTAACAATCTTGTTACTGCTTAACATCTAATAAGAAATTCTGCTTTTGCTGCGACCGTTAATTCATATCTTATGACGTAATCATTCAAATATTCGCGCTAAGCCCCGCTGCGATTTGTGGCAGAATATTCATAGGATTGTTGCAATCTCTGCTGTCGCCGAGATTTTTTCTGGTCAATCCGCGCATTGGAACGTAGCATGCGCAACAATAAATAAAATACTGAACGTTAATAAACACTCTATCACCCTCACCTGCGACCCCGCGCTAAGATTGCGATGAAATGACGCAACCCTAAGTCAGCTAACGCAGCCCAGCGTGAAGGATGAAGAGTATTGGAGTATAAAATGCAGCTGAAACGTGTGGCAGAAGCCAAATTACCTACCCCTTGGGGTGATTTCCTGATGGTGGGTTTCGAAGAACTGGCGACCGGTCACGACCATCTGGCACTGGTTTTTGGTGATATTACTGGCGACGCGCCGGTACTGGCTCGCGTTCATTCCGAATGCCTGACGGGAGACGCGCTGTTCAGCCTGCGCTGTGATTGTGGTTTCCAACTCGAAGCCGCGCTAAATCATATCGCCGAAGAAGGACGTGGCATTCTGATGTATCACCGTCAGGAAGGCCGTAACATCGGTTTGCTGAATAAAATCCGCGCCTACGCCTTGCAAGATAAAGGCTACGACACCGTAGAAGCCAACCACCAGCTCGGCTTTGCCGCCGACGAGCGTGACTTCACCCTGTGTGCCGATATGTTCAAGCTGCTGGGCGTCCCTGCCGTTCGCCTGTTGACCAACAACCCGAAAAAGGTCGAAATCCTGACCGAAGCCGGAATCAACATCGTCGAGCGCGTACCGCTGATCGTCGGCAAGAACCCGAAAAACGAACACTATCTGGCAACCAAAGCCGCCAAGATGGGCCATCTGTTAGAGAAGTAATGTTGGTTTAGGTTGAATGCAAAAAAAGCCCCTTCCGGGGCTTTTTTCATTTCATCACCCAACACACCACTCAGAGCATTTTGCGGATCACATAGTGCAGGATGCCGCCGTTCTCGAAGTAGGTCAGCTCATTGCCGGTGTCGATGCGGCAACGGGCATCGACGGTTTCCACGTGGCCGTCGGCGAAGGTGATTTTTACTGGCACCGTCTGGCCTGGTTTGAGGGACTGCATGCCGCTGACGCTGATGGTTTCGTCACCTGTCAGCTTCAGCGTTTTGCGCGTCACGCCCTGCGGGAATTCCAGTGGCAGGATGCCCATGCCGATCAGGTTCGAACGGTGAATACGCTCGAAGGATTCGGCAATCACCACGCGAACGCCCAGCAGGCGCGGGCCTTTGGCTGCCCAGTCGCGGCTGGAGCCGGAGCCGTACTCTTTACCGGCGATAACCGCCGTCGGCACGCTTTCATGCTGATAGCGCATGGCAGCGTCGTAAATCGCTAACTGGTCCTGCGACGGAATGTGGCGAGTGAAGCCCCCTTCCACGCCCGGTACCATTTCGTTGCGAATACGAATGTTGGCGAAGGTCCCGCGCATCATCACTTCATGGTTACCTCGGCGAGAGCCATAGGAGTTGAAGGATTTTGGCGGCACGCCGTGCTGCTCCAAGTAGCGTCCTGCCGGGCTTTCAGCCTTGATATTCCCCGCCGGTGAAATGTGGTCAGTAGTCACCGAGTCGGCCAGTATCGCCAGGATACGCGCGTCTTTGATGTCCTCTACCGGGTCCGGCTGGGCTTTCATGTCGCTGAAGAACGGCGGATGGCGGATGTAGGTGGAGTCTTCCTGCCACGCGTAGGTTGGCGTGCCTTCGACCTTGATGGCCTGCCAGTTGGCGTCGCCGTTGAACACTTCGGCGTACTCTTTGTGGAACATGTCGGTTTTCACCTGCTCCACGGCTTTGGCAATCTCGTTGGCTGACGGCCAGATGTCTTTCAGGTAGACCGGCTTGCCGTTTTGGTCTTCGCCGAGAGGATCATGGGTCAAATCGACCTTCATGTTACCCGCCAGCGCGTAGGCAACCACCAGAGGCGGCGAGGCCAACCAGTTGGTTTTAATCAGCGGATGGATACGCCCTTCGAAGTTACGGTTGCCGGAAAGCACCGCGCCCACGGTCAGGTCGCCCTCTTTGATCGCCGCCTCAATCGGGTCAGGCAGAGGCCCTGAGTTACCGATACAGGTGGTACAGCCGTAGCCGACGAGGTTAAAACCGAGCTTTTCCAGATGCGGCATCAGGCCAGCGGCGTTGAGGTAGTCGGTCACCACTTTCGAGCCGGGCGCAAGCGAGGTTTTCACCCAAGGCTTACTGGTTAAGCCGCGATCCGCCGCGTTCTTCGCCAGCAGGCCCGCCGCCATCAGCACGCTCGGGTTGGAGGTGTTGGTACAGGAGGTGATCGCCGCAATGACAACTGCGCCGGTGGCGAGTTGGTGATGCTGGCCGTCGAGGGTGAAGCTTTCGGACTGGCTCTGTTTGCCTTTGGCATTGCCGATTTCCAGCTCTGTCGCGGCATTGAAGGCTTTTGGCACGTTCGGCAAGGCGACGCGGTCCTGCGGGCGTTTCGGGCCAGCGAGGCTCGATTCTACCAGTGACATGTCCAGTTCTAGGGAGCTGGTGAAGATTGGCTCGTCGCCTTCGTGGCGCCACAGGCCCTGCGCGCGACTGTAGGACTCGACCAGTGCGATCTGTTCGTCACTGCGCCCGCTGAGTTTCATGTAGCTGAGAGTAACTTCGTCCACCGGGAAGAAGCCGCAGGTCGCGCCGAACTCAGGGGACATGTTGGCGATGGTCGCGCGGTCGGCCAGAGGCAGATCCGCCAAGCCGTCGCCATAGAACTCGACGAATTTACCCACCACGCCGTGTTTACGCAGCATCTGGGTGACGGTCAGCACTAAGTCGGTAGCGGTGATGCCTTCGCTCAGTTTGCCGGTGAGTTTGAAGCCCACCACGTCGGGGATCAGCATGGAAACCGGCTGGCCAAGCATCGCGGCTTCCGCCTCGATACCGCCCACGCCCCAGCCAAGAATGCCGAGGCCGTTAATCATGGTGGTGTGGGAGTCGGTGCCGACTAAGGTGTCGGGATAGGCGACGGTGCGGCCGTCAATCTCTTCGTGCCAGACGGTTTGGCCGAGATACTCAAGGTTAACCTGATGGCAAATCCCGGTGCCTGGCGGCACAACGCGGAAACGGTTGAAGGCCTTTTGCCCCCAGCGCAGGAAGATATAACGCTCGTGGTTACGTTCCATTTCGAGACGCACGTTTTCATCAAACGCCTCGTCGTCGCCGAACTCATCCACGGTGACCGAGTGGTCAATAACTAAATCCACCGGGGAGAGTGGATTGACTTGGTCGACATTCCCACCCAGTCGCTTGACCGCCTGGCGCATGGCCGCGAGGTCAACCACGGCGGGAACGCCGGTGAAATCTTGCATCAGTACGCGAGCCGGTCGGTAGGCAATTTCGCGGTCGGCGTGGCCGGTTTTCTGCCAATCCACCAGCGCTTGTAAATCTTCTTCGGTGACAGTGTCACCATCGACATTACGCAGTAAATTTTCCAGCAGAACTTTTAGAGATTTTGGCAGGCGTTGAATGTCACCCAGCTTTTGTGCCGCTTTCGGCAGGCTGTAATAGTGATATTCCTTATCGAGGGCTGCCAGCTTATCCTGACTATTCTTGCGAAGATCGGACGACATAGCTTCTCCTTTTTATAACGCTTATCTTTCAGACTTCTGTTCTTTCTCAATGCTTTTCAAGGGCTTTTTTCCTCAAAAAGTGCAAAGCGGGTGAAAGACCAATAACCGGACGGTCAATAAGTCCACTTATAAAGATAACACAAATTCTGGTTAACATTTTGATAACAACACGAAGTGTTCATCACTCTGGCCTTTTATTGATAGAGGCAAAACCGGTGAGCCTTGGGTTATCTACCGCCAGAGCGGCCAAAAATTGGCAGTTAATCGACACTTTTTGGCTAAAAGCACAAATTAAAGGCGCAGGAGGACGGGCAAAATAACCCTCATTCACTTTGCGAGGCGTCTATGTTGTCGAAATCTTTTGTGGTATGGCTGATGTTATTTATGGGCGGGATCTGCCTGCGAACCGGTATCTCTTCAGTCGCGCCTGTGCTGGAGGCAATTCAGTCCAGCTTACAGGTCAGCACCACGTGGCTGGGGATGCTCACCGCAATCCCGGTTATCTGCATGGGGGTACTGTCGCCTCTCGGCCATCGGCTGGAGCAGCGCTTCGGCATGAAAAAAAGCATGTTGATGGCTTTTGTTATCCTGATTGTCGGCCTGTTGCTGCGTCTGGACAGCCGCAGTTTTGGCCTGCTGATGCTGACCGCAGGCTGCGTCGGGGTAGCTGATGCCATCATTCGCCCGCTGTTGTCAGGCTTTATCAAGGATAAATTCCCCGAGCGAGTGGCGCTGGCGATGAGCGTCTATTCCGCCAGCATGGGTACCGGCTCGGCGCTAGCCGCCTATGGCACGCCGCTACTAAGTCAGTTAGTCGCTGGCAGCTGGCGCGCTGGCTTAGCCTTTTGGGCGCTGCCCGCGCTGATTGCCCTGCTGGTCTGGTGGTTCGGCCCGAGCGAGCAGCCGCACGCGGCGCAGCAGGCAAAAAATTCCATTAAGAATCCCGTCAGTAGCGGCATCACGCTGACCTTCACCCTGTTCTTTGGGCTACAGGCGGGGATTAATTACGCGCTGCTGGCGTGGATGCCAAGCTTCTACATTCAGCAAGGCTTTACAGAGCACGCGGCGGGCACGCTGGTTGCTGTGCTAATTGTCAGCCAAACCCTCACCAGCCTGTTTTTCAGCCTGATCACCCGGCAACTGAGGATAAGCCACCGCGCGGCGGCGGGCGTGTTTTCCCTCATCACCCTGCTGGGCATTATTGCGCTCTTCAGCCTGCAAGGAGTGCCGTGGGCAGCTCCGCTCATTCTGGGCGTTGGCACCGGCGGTCTGTTCCCGATGGCGCTGATCCTGCCGTTAGATTTCACCGAAAACCGCGTTCAGGCCACCCGACTGTCGGGCATTACCCAATCCGGCGGCTACCTGCTGGGCGGGGCGATCCCTTGGCTGACCGGCCTTGCCGCCAGCACCTTCGGCATGACCCACGGGCTGAAGATTTTTATGGGCCTTTGCGTGCTGCTTATTATGCTGATGTCTTTGCTGATCGCCCGCGCCTATCGCCGCCAGCAGGTTGCAAATTCTGCTCGCTAAGATAAAAGATAGAAATAAAGATAAAGTATCGATTTGATTTTGCCGTCAGTCTGGGAGGTGCCGTGAAGAACAAAAAGGCGCAGTTAGTGGAACCTGAATCCGTGTTGGGCATTCCCCTCTCCAGCGGCGAGTATTGGATGTCGGAGCTGGAGCACGGCGGCGGAACCAATATTGCGCGCCACAGCCACGCAGACTTCGTGCAGCTGATTTTCATCACCGAGGGCTGTGCCAGCTTCTGCTTTGAAGACCGGATCATCATTGGCGCTAAGGGCAGCGCGGTGTTTATTCCCAAACGCGCCGAGCACTGGATCCAGATGTCGCGCAAGACCGTGCTGCGCACCCTGAGCCTGTTCTCTTATGACAAGTATCTGGCTCGCAGCGACACGCCTTATCAGTTCAGCATCAGCCCGCTGCTCAAGGCACTGAGCGATGAAATCGTCAAAATGGAGAACCGAACCCCGGTCAGCGAGGAGCAGAAAAGGCTGTATCAGGTGTTTATCGACCAGCTCAACGGCGCGGTGCATCAGGAGAAAGCAATGATGCTGCCGCAGGATCCGCGAGTGAAAAAGGCACTGTATATTTTGTCGGATCACGACAATTTGTCGGTCACGCTGGCGCAGATTTGCCAGAAGATTGGCGTCGGCGAGCGAACCCTGACGCGCCTGTTTATTGAAACCACCGGCATGACCTTTTCGGAAAGCAAGCGCCGCCTGCAAATGGAGTATGCCACCCTGCTGATTAAGGATGGCATGCCCATTGTTCACGTCGCGCTGCAAACCGGGTATGACACCCAGTCAGGCTTTATCCACGCCTTTAAAAATCACGTCGGCATGTCGCCGCTGCAATATAAAAAGCAGGTGTTGGCCTGAGTTTAGGCTTCCAGCAGCTTACGCAGCACTTCGTCCAGCTCAGTTTCGCCAATCACGCGCTCTGATTTTGGCCCTTCGAAGCAGATCCACTCTTGGTTAAAACCGTCGATCATCTGCATGCGCGGTGACGGGTGCTGATGCCCCTGCGCGCGGAAAACGGCTTCCCACGTGTGGCGCTCAACCACCTCAGCTACTACCGGGCGACCTAGAATCTGCGCGAAGGTGTTCGCGATGTCGTTTGGCGAAACGCGGTGCGGGCCTTCCAGCTCAACCACGCGCTGACCTTGCCAACGCTGCTGAAGCAGGGTCGCCGCCAGCTTGCCGACGTCGGCGGTGGCAATCATCGGCACGGCTTTATCCAGTGGCTGTAAGTAGCTGTGAATAACCCCCGTGTCGCGGGCGGAAGCCACGTCCAGCGCGCAGTTCTCCATAAACCAGCCGGGACGCAGGAAAGTCACTGGCAGGGTCAATGCGTTAAGTGCCTGTTCCAGCAAGGTGCGCTGAGTCAGCAGGTTAGTTTGCGCCGCCTGAGCACCAATGGTGGAGAGGCAAACCACTTTTTCCGGCGAGGCCGCGCTGATGGCCGTGACGATAGCTTCAATGAAAATGCGCGCCGCCGGGAAGCCCGGAGCCGGGTCAAAATCGGAAGGCGGCAGGATGAAGACGCCGGTCGCGCCTTTAAAGGCTTCGGTCAGTGCCTTGGCGTCATCCATCTCAGCAATCGCCACTTCACAACCCAGAGCGCGCCATGTGTCGGCTTTGCTGGCATCACGCATCACGCCGCGAACAGGAAGATTTTTGCTCAATAACGTGCGGGCAACTGCGCCGCCGACTTTTCCGGTAATACCTGTGATCACATACATTTGATAGCTCCTGTTTGCTGAGAAATAGCCTGATGCTAAATCAGTGAACGGGAGTATAGAGAAGTGGACTGCTTGACAGAATGCACGAATACTCACTACTTTGATGACTTAAAATCACCATTCAGTCACCAAGAGAATTTACCATGAGCTTTGATGGACGCCTGCTGTCGAATATCAGCGTGTTAGCCGCGATTGTCCACAGTGGCAGCTTTGCGCGTGCCGCAGAAGCCCTAAACTTATCCCCTTCGGGCGTCAGTCGGGCGGTAACGCGGCTCGAGGGCAGTATCGGCGTGCGGCTGTTTGACCGCACCACCCGCGCCGTCACCCTGACGGATGAAGGCCGACGACTTTATGAGGAGATCAGCCCGCTGCTGGCGGGCATTGGCGATGCGGTGAGTCTGGCCTCGGGTGCCTCCACTGCGGTCAACGGGCGGCTGCGGGTCAATGTCGACACCTTCTTCTCACGGCGCATTCTCGCCCCGCACATTAATGACTTTTTGCAGCGCTATCCGGATATCTCGCTGGAGCTGGTCGTGCGGGACCAATTAGGCGATATGGTGGCGGAAGGCTTCGACATCGCTGTGCGTTTCGGCCATCCGCCCTCTTCGTCGCTGGTCGCACGCAAGCTGCTGGAGACGCGCACCGCCACCGTCGCCTCGCCGGAGTATCTGCGCCTGCACGGGGTTCCGCAAAGCCCAGATGAGCTGATTCACCACGCCTGTATTCAGGTGAGAAGCTCGATGACCGGCCAGCCGCTGGAGTGGGAGTATTCACGAAACGGCGAGGTTGTTCCGGCCAAGATCTCCAGCCGACTGATGGTAAATGAGTCCGGCACCCTGCTCGGCGCATGCCTTGCCGGTGCTGGAATTGCGCGGCTAAAAACCAGCGGCATTGAGGACCTGCTGGCCGATGGCCGTTTAGTCGAACTGCTGACCGACTGGAAAGGAGAAAGCTTCCCGCTGTATGCCCTCTACCCTTCGCGCCACCTGCCCGCCGCCAAAGTCCGCGCCTTTATCGACTTTGTGATGCACATTCTTAAAATCGACGGACCACTGGGATCCTGAAAAAATTCAGCCCCGCATAGGCAGGGCTGAATCATAAGATGAATTGCCGAAACTGGGCTTATTTCACCGGTAGCTTAATGTCTTTGAACATGGCTTCGATGTCTTCATTGGAGCGCAGTGCGATGGCAGTGTCCACCACGTCGCGCGTCAGGTGCGGGGCAAAACGCTGGATGAAGTCATACATGTAGCTGCGCAGGAAGGTGCTGCGGCGGAAGCCGATTTTGGTGGTGCTGTAGGTGAAGATGTCGCGAGCATCGACAGTGACCAAGTCTGGGTCTTGGATCGGGTCAACCGCCATGCTGGCAATCACGCCGACGCCCAAGCCAAGGCGCACGTAGGTTTTAATTACGTCGGCGTCGGTGGCGGTGAACACGATGCGCGGGGTCAGCCCGGCGCGGTTAAAGGCGGTGTCCAGCTCTGAACGGCCGGTGAAGCCGAAGGTGTAAGTCACTATGGGGTACTCGGCCAGCTCCTCAATGGTCACTTTCTCTTTGCCTGCCAGAGGATGGTCCGGCTGAACCACGACCGCGCGGTTCCAGTGGTAGCAAGGCAGCATGATCAGGTCGTCGTACAGGTGCAGCGCTTCGGTGGCGATAGCAAAGTCGGCATTGCCCTTGGAAACCGCCTCAGCGATTTGAGTTGGCGAGCCTTGGTGCATATGCAGGGAAACGCGCGGGTAGCGCTCGATAAAGCCTTTGATGACGTTTGGCAGCGCGTAACGGGCCTGAGTATGGGTAGTAGCGACATACAGCGAACCCTTGTCCGGGTAAGTATGTTCACCAGCAACCGCTTTGATGGCGTCGACTTTTGACAGCACTTCGCGAGCAATACGGATAATTTCCTGCCCCGCTGGCGTGACCTGCGTCAGATGCTTGCCGCTACGGGCAAAAATCTGGATACCCAGTTCGTCTTCCAACATACGAACTTGCTTACTGATGCCGGGTTGCGAGGTGTAGAGACCTTCCGCCGTCGAAGAAACGTTAAGATTGTGATTAACAACCTCGACGATATAGCGCAGTTGCTGCAATTTCATAACTTATACCATCCTAGTTTTCAAACCCTGTCAGCCATTCCTGTTCGCCATGCGGCTGAGAGGTCTGGAAACATACTGTTATCTACTCATTGATACCCAAAATTCACTCCGCACCGACAGCCATCGCCGGCGGATATCTATAATTTTTAAGTATAAGAAGAGATTTTATATAACAATTATATCAATTATTTGCACGTTGTATAGTCGGATGCGAATGACTTCAGCACGTGAATAACTTGCCCAAAAGACCTTGGCATGAAAAGGCGTAAAGCTTTGCGATGATAGATCTTAACCTCATAAAAAAACCAGCCCGAAAGGCTGGTTTTTTGCACGTTTGCTAGCGGGTTAAAACACTTTGCTTACTTTTTGCCTTCAACCCACTTGCCGTCAACGTAAAACGCTGACCAGCCTGTGGCTTTGCCGTCTTTCTCGGAAGAGACGTATTGCTGCTTGGTTTTGCGGCTGAAGCGAACCATGGACTTGTTGCCCTCTGGGTCAGCAACCGGCGCATCGGCCAAGTAGCTCAGTTTCTCCGGCAGGCGGTCCTTGAAGCGAGCTAACTCTTCCACCAGCGGCGCACGGGTTTCGCGCGATTTAGGGAAGGTATTGGCCGCTAAGAACACACCGGCTGCGCCATCGCGCAGAACAAAGTAAGCATCCGATTTTTCGCATGGCAGTTCTGGCAGCGGCACCGGATCTTCTTTCGGTGGCGCGACGTCGCCGTTACGCAAAATCTTACGGGTGTTTTTACAGTCGTCGTTGGTACAGCCCATGTACTTGCCGAAACGCCCCATTTTCAGGTGCATTTCAGAACCACATTTCTCACACTCAACAATCGGGCCGTCATAGCCTTTGATGCGGAATTCGCCCTGCTCGATTTCATAACCATCACACTCTGGGTTGTTACCGCAGACGTGCAATTTACGCTGGTTGTCGATCAGGTAGCTGTCCATCGCCGTGCCGCACTTGCCGCAACGGCGCTTGGCGCGCAGTGCGTTAGTTTCAGCTTCGTCGCCTTCCAGCACGTTAAGAATTTCAGCATCAGCAATCAGGTTGATGGTGGTTTTGCAGCGCTCTTTCGGCGGCAAGGCATAACCTGAACAGCCAAGGAACACGCCGGTGCTGGCGGTACGGATACCCATTGGGCGGCCGCAGGTTGGGCACTCGATGCTGGTCAGGACCATCTGATTCGGGCGCATGCCGCCCTCTTCTGGCTCTTTCTCAGCGGTTTCCAACTGCTTGCTGAATTCGGTGAAGAACTCGTCCAGCACGGCTTTCCACTCGGCCTGATTGTTAGCAACCTGGTCAAGGCCATCTTCCATACGTGCGGTGAAATCGTAGTTCATCAGTTCGCGGAAGTTATCTTCCAGACGGTCGGTGACGATTTCGCCCATTTTTTCGGCGTAGAAGCGACGGTTTTCAACGTGAACATAGCCGCGATCCTGAATGGTCGAAATGATCGACGCATAGGTAGACGGACGGCCAATGCCGCGCTTTTCCAACTCTTTAACCAATGACGCTTCGCTAAAACGCGCTGGCGGCTTGGTGAAGTGCTGGGTTGGCAACAGCTGTTGCAGGTTAAGTTCGGTGCCCACTTCCATCACTGGCAGCACGCGGTCTTCATCGCCTTTGCGCAGGGCTGGCATGACTTTAGTCCAGCCGTCAAAACGCAGAGTACGGCCTTTGGCGCGCAGCGAGTAGTCGCCCGCTTTCACCGTCAGGGTGGTGGAATCGTACTGTGCTGGCATCATCTGGCAGGCAACAAACTGGCGCCAAATCAGCTGATACAGCTTCTGCGCGTCGTTTTCCATATCCTTCAACTGCTCGGATACGACATTGACGTCGGAAGGACGAATCGCTTCGTGCGCTTCTTGTGAATTCTCTTTGTTGCTGTAGTGGTTTGCGGCTTTTGGCAGGTATTTCGCGCCAAAGTTATCGCCGATATAACCACGCACCATTTCTACCGCATCCTGACTCAGGTTAGTGGAGTCGGTACGCATGTAGGTGATGTGACCGGCTTCGTACAGACGCTGTGCCATCATCATGGTTTTCTTCACGCCAAAGCCCAGACGCGTACTGGCAGCCTGTTGCAACGTGGAGGTAATAAAAGGTGCACTTGGCTTGCTGCTGGTCGGTTTGTCTTCGCGATCAACAACGGTGTAACGCGCCTTTTCTAATAAAGAAACGGCGGCATGAGTCTGCTCACGATTCACCGGTTTGAACGGCTTATCGTTGTGATGCGTCACCTGCATTTGCAGCGCGGTTTTGTCTTGCGCGTTGAGGTCAGCGTGCAGTTCCCAATACTCTTCAGGAACAAAGGCTTTGATCTCTTTTTCGCGCTCAACCACCAGACGCACGGCGACCGACTGAACGCGGCCAGCGGACAGGCCACGCGCAATTTTCTTCCACAGCAGCGGCGATACCATGTAACCCACCACGCGGTCCATAAAGCGACGCGCCTGTTGAGCATTCACGCGATCAATATTCAGCTCGCCCGGTTCTTTAAAGGCGTTCTGAATCGCGTTCTTGGTAATTTCGTTAAACACCACGCGGCTGAAACGTTTGTCATCACCACCAATCACTTCCCGCAAATGCCAGGCAATAGCCTCTCCTTCGCGGTCAAGGTCGGTTGCGAGATAGATGTGGTCGGCTTTATCCGCCAAGGCTTTTAACTCGGCAACCACTTTCTCTTTGCCGGGTAGAATTTCGTATTGCGCTTCCCAACCGTGGTATGGATCAACGCCCATGCGGTTAACTAACGCCGTTTTCTCATCCTTTTTTACTTTTTTCTTTGTTTTTTCTTCGGCTGAGGCGGCAGTTTTTTTGCTGGCGGAACCACTGGTAGGCAAATCGCGGATATGACCGACGCTGGACTTAACCACGTAGTCATTTCCTAAATACTTATTAATCGTTTTGGCTTTTGCCGGGGACTCAACTATTACGAGAGCTTTGCCCATAATTACCTTTTACCTAATTTGTTCTTCCAATCGAAGAAGATTTTAACTTGTTATGCCGCGGCACAATGTAACGTCTTTTTTTATATTGCGGCAGTGAGTCAGGAGGTCAACTAATTTTTTTAATTAGCAACACTAACTGACTTCCAGAGGCACAATTCTCTGATTTAACGGAGGTTTAACGCCATCCCTCCCACAGACTTATAGAGCATGAAATGATAAAATTTTGTGAAGCGTAAACAAAACATTCCAGCTAAAGCCACAAAATCCCACACTCTACCTGATAAAAATTGCCACGCAACTTAATTAGCACGGAAAACCGCTTTTCGCCAACACGAACAAAAATGCAGCAATAAATTCCCCCTACCCGCACGAGGTTTGCGGTTTTGTTCAGCGCGGGATTACAATATCGGCAGAAATTCTACATGGGAGTAAATATCATGCAGGGAAATACAACGGCAATTAGCCGAGAAGCTTTACTGGCCGAGGCGAATAAAGTCATTCGCGAACACGAAGCTTTTCTACACGGCATGGAGGCAACAGAGGTAGAGCAGAAAGGAGATGTGTTGGTGTTTCGCGGGGAATTCTTTCTCGATGATAATGGATTGCCGACCTTAAAAACCACCGCCGTATTTAATATGTTTAAACATTTGGCACATCTTTTTTCAGAAAAATATCATCTGCAAGATTAACCAAATTGTCACCAAAATGACCGTGTTTCCTTAACGTAATAAAGGAAGAAAATCTGGCTGTTTACTTTTAGTGCGTATTAACGCGCTGCGGCCAATAAAAAAGGGACCGAGGTCCCTTTTTTCATTACTCAAATTCCTAACTTATTCTATTACAAAAGCGGCTTCTGGCTGCGCTGCAACCAGCGCAAGAACAGGCGATCGGCGCTTTCTGCTGCGCTGCCGGTGAATCTGTCCATCATGCGTTTGCGACGGCTATAGCGCACCGCGATCACTTCATGATTTTGCATCTCGGCAATCAGTAAATCATCACTGGTGCCAATGGCGTCAATCAGCCCTTTCTCGCGCGCCTGAGTACCAAACCAGTGCTCGCCGGTGGCAACGCTGTCAATGTCCAGCGATGGGCGGTGCTGGTGAACAAACTCTTTGAACAGCACGTGAGTTTCATTCAGGTCTTCGCGGAATTTTTCGCGCCCTTCTTCGGTGTTCTCGCCGAACAGCGTCAGCGTGCGTTTGAACTCACCGGCGGTGTGCAATTCCACGTCGATATCGTTCTTTTTCAGCAGGCGGCTGAAGTTAGGGATTTGCGCCACAACGCCGATAGAACCGATGATGGCAAAAGGTGCCGCCACGATGCGGTCAGCCACGCAGGCCATCATATAGCCGCCGCTGGCTGCGACTTTATCCACCGCCACCGTCAGGCGAATCCCGCCCTGACGCAAACGCGCTAGCTGTGAAGAGGCCAGACCATAGCCGTGAACCACGCCGCCCGGGCTTTCCAGACGCAGCAGGACTTCATCTTCCGGCGTAGCGACTGCCAGCACCGCCGAAATCTCTTCGCGCAGCGAAGTGACTTCATGGGCGTCCATACTGCCTTTGAAATCAAGCACGTACAGGCAAGGCTTGCTTTTAATTGTCGCGCCGCTTTTGGCCTGTAATTTCTTCTGTTTGGCGTCCGCTTTTTCCTGCTTTTTGAACGCTTTGTTAGTCAGTTTTTGCTCGATTGGGTTGAGGCGAGCCGTGCGCATTTCGCGCTGCATCTCACGGTATTCTTCACCCAAATCAACCAAATGCAACTGACCTTTGCCATGAGACTTACGCTGTCTCAGGCCGATAACCAGCACCACTAACGCGCCAATGGCGATCACCACGGTGACAACTTTGGCCAAGAACAAACCATAAAGAGATAATAGATCCACACATACCGCCTTTTACGCAGTGGTAATAAGATGCTGCTTATTCTAGACAATTGGCGCTAAAGCGTCTTGTGTGATTGTGTCCGAATGCCGCCGTTTGGGCATAACCTACCCGCTTAGGCCACGCAGATGGCAAAAAGGGGTGCAGGCTTGTTCCATTTTTGTTACAAAAGATCCGCCGATAATCGGGGTAAACGTTGAAACCGGTGGTCATTTCAGGCATATAAACCCAGTATTCATCTTCGTGATGATCCATTTTCCAGCCAAGCGCCCGCCCGCGGTTGAGCCTTTTGCTCCTGCCAGCGCGCCGCTTTGCTCCGATGTGGCGATGCACCCCATCGCCGTGTCCTGACTCAGGTAAGAGGAATTCCCGTGCATTACCATCCAAAATCCGATCTGCTCAATCAACGCATCATTCTGGTCACTGGCGCAGGCGACGGCATTGGCCGCGAAGCCGCGCTGACCTATGCGCGCTTCGGCGCACAGCTGATTTTACTTGGCCGCACCGAAAGCAAACTGGCGAAAGTTCAGCAAGAGATCGCCGAGCGCGGTTACCGTCCGGCGCACATTTATACGCTTGATCTGCTCACCGCCTCGCAGGCCGCCTGCCAGCGCGTGGCCGACCAAATTGCTGAATGGGTGCCGCACCTCAACGGCGTTCTGCACAACGCAGGCCTGCTGAGCGAAATCGTGCCAATGGCTGAGATCAAGCTCGAAGACTGGCACAACGTCATGCAGGTGAATGTGAACGCCACCTTCATGTTGACCCAGTCACTGCTTCCGCTGCTGCTGAAAGCGCCGTCTTCGTCGCTGGTGTTTACCTCATCAAGCGTTGGTCGCGAAGGCCGCAGCGGCTGGGGAGCCTACGCGGTTTCCAAGTTCGCCACCGAGGGCATGATGCAGGTGCTGGCCGAAGAGTACAAACAGACCAACTTGCGGGTGAACTGCATCAATCCGGGCGGAACGCGCACCAGTATGCGGGCATCTGCTTTCCCGGATGAGAACAGCGCCAAGTTGAAAACTCCGGCTGATATTATGCCGCTGTACCTCTATTTGATGGGTGAAGACAGCCGCCGTAAAACCGGCATCAGCTTTGACGCCCAGCCGGGCCGTAAAGCCGGCCCTGCGGAATAATCATTTTGAGCGAAGACAGACACAAGCAGCGCCAGCAGCGGCTGAAAGAGCAAGTCGATGCGCGGATTGAAGCTGCGCAGGAGCGGCGCGGTATCCTGATCGTCTTCACCGGCAACGGCAAAGGTAAAACCACCGCAGCCTTTGGCACGGTGACACGCGCTGTCGGTCACGGCCAGCGCGCCGGAGTGATTCAGTTCATTAAGGGTGAATGGCCAAACGGCGAGAAGAACCTGCTTGAGCCGCACGGCGTTGAGTTTCAGGTGATGGCCACCGGCTTCACTTGGGAGACGCAAAATAAAGAGACGGACACCCTCGCCTGTCAGGCCGTGTGGCAGCACGGCAAACGCATGCTGGCGGATGAGTCGCTGGATTTAGTGGTGCTCGACGAGCTGACCTATATGGTCAGTTTCAGCTATCTCGATTTGCAGGAAGTGATTGACGCGCTGAAGGCAAGGCCGGTGCATCAAACGGTGATTATCACCGGGCGTGGGTGCCACCGCGACCTACTAGAGCTGGCAGATACCGTCAGCGAATTGCGCCCGGTGAAGCACGCTTTTGACGCGGGAATTATGGCCCAGCAAGGTATCGACTGGTAGCTCATCCCTCTTCTCTTCTGAGCTAATTCGCTGAATTCAGAGCAAAAAAAACCGCAGTCATTGGCTGCGGTTTTCATTTATTGGCTAAGAATTTATAGCTAGGAACTTATAAACTAATCGTTAGCTGCGTTTTGACGGCGTACCGCCACGGCGAGCGGGAGCAACCTGAGTGTGGCGCTTCACGGCGCGACGGATCTGGTTAGCTTTCACACGGCGACGATCGCGCTCAACCGGCAGTTTGCTGACGGTCTCTTCCGGCATCTCCACCAGCGTGCGCAGGTAGTTAGTTTCCGGCAGATCCAGCTCTTTATAGCCACCGCGTGGCAAGCCTTTCGGCAAGGTCAGGTCGCCGTAGCGAACGCGGATCAGGCGGCTAACCTGCACGCCAACCGCTTCCCACAACCGGCGAACTTCGCGGTTACGGCCTTCGGTCAGGGTCACGTTGTACCACTGGTTCAGACCTTCACCACCTTGGTATTTGATGGTGCGGAATGCCGCCGGGCCATCTTCCAGCTGCACGCCACGGCTCAGCTGTTTGATTTTTTCATCATCAATCTGGCCGAATACGCGAACGGCGTATTCACGCTCAACTTCGCGGCTTGGGTGCATCAGGCGGTTCGCCAGTTCACCATCGGTGGTGAACAGCAGCAGGCCCGAGGTGTTGACGTCAAGGCGCCCTACGGCAACCCAGCGAGAACCACGCATTTTTGGCAGACGGTCGAACACGGTCGGACGGCCTTCCGGGTCGCTGCGGGTACACAACTCGCCTTCCGGCTTGTAGTAAGCCAGCACGCGGCAAACGGTGTCCTGAGACTCGATAATCGACAGCACGTGACCATCAAGACGAATTTTGGTGCCAGCGTGCATTTCTACACGGTCGCCCAAGGTCGCAATCTTGCCGTCAACGCTGATACGGCCAGCCTGCAACATGGCTTCTACTTCACGGCGTGAACCGTGACCGGCGCGAGCCAGAATTTTTTGCAGCTTTTCGCTCTGGCCTTCGGTGGAATCCAGCGCGTTCTTTGGCTTTTCGTATTTTGGTTCGTCGTCTTCTACTTCTTCAGCCACATTTTTCAGCGCCGCAGGAGCCTTTGGCTTGGCTGCGTTACGTGAATTTTCAAAACGAGGCTTATCTGCACGCGCGCTGTCTGGACGGCCTTTGCCAGCCGGACGCGCTTTTTCGATACGTGATTTCTCACCGCGTGGCTTTTCAATACGCTGCTTTTCAATACGTGAGTCATCACGACTGTTGTCTGAACGTGAACGGCCGCGTGATTGGTCTGAACGGGCTTTGTCAGTCTGTGGCTTGTCGCCACCGGCTTTTTTACCACGAGAATCACTGCGCGTTGACTCAGGGCGGCCTTTGGCTGCACCGGAATTTCTGCCGTTTTTAGGTTTGTCGGTGGCCGGACGGCCTGATTTGGATCTGTCGCCTGACGGCTTCTGGGAATTAAACTTCTCGCTCATTGAGCAACCTCATTTGTCGCCTTCACAGGCGTCGGGGAGAGCCAGCAGCACAATGTGACCCATTGTCTGCCCGCCAGAATATATATCGGTAATGTTTGTCTGACCTATTCAGAACGGGTTAACGAATAAAGCATTAACCCATAAATTGGTCAGCGGGCTGTCGCGGAATGCCTGATACACAGGAAAGTCTCGTCATCGCGTTAACAGCATTGCTTAACATAACTCAGGATTGAAAAACAAAGAGTTATGAAAAGTCAGCCCGCCATTATACACATTTACAGTGCTTTTGTATCTATTAGCCGCACGCAGGCTGGTTTAATTATAACCAATAATCGCGCAATTATCTGAACGGCGCGGGGTCACCGGCACCTTCACGCACCACTTCTGGCGTGGACTCGGTGAGGTCAACCACGGTGGTCGGCTGTTGGCCAATCGTACCGCCGTGAATAATCAAATCGACCACTTTCTCCAGACGGTCTTTAATGTCTTCTGGGTCTGACTCGGCAAAGTCATTGCCCGGTAGCATCAGCGTGGTGGACATCAGCGGTTCGCCCAAGACGTCCAGCAAGGCCAGCGCAATCGGGTTGGACGGCACGCGCAGGCCGATGGTTTTACGCTTCTCGCTCATCAGGCGGCGCGGCACTTCTTTGGTCGCCTTGAGGATGAAGGTGTAGTTGCCCGGCGTGTTGTTTTTAATCAGGCGGAAAGCCGTGTTATCGACATAAGCATAGGTCGACAGCTCGGACAGGTCGCGGCACACCAGAGTGAAGTTGTGATTGCCGTCGAGCTGGCGAATGCGGCAAATGCGCTCCATGGCGCTTTTGTCTTCCAGACGGCAGCCCAGCGCGTAGCCAGAATCCGTCGGGTAAACGATAACCGAGCCTTTACGCAGCATTTCAACTGCTTGGTTAATCAGGCGCGGCTGCGGGTTCTCGGGGTGAATATAGAAAAATTGACTCATAATTCCCTTCTTAATTCATTCTGTAATGGTCGCGGTCTGGGTCCAGTCTTTCCACACAGGCTCGACGCCCGCGGGCAGCCAGAGTTTGCGTCCCAGTTCTATCCACGAGCAGGGCTGATGGAAATCAGATCCCTGCGATGCCAGTAAATTATAGTCTCTCGCGAAGGCGGCAAGCTGGGTGCGTTCGTTTGGCCCCTGCTGACACTGTGCCACTTCCATCGCGTCTCCACCCTGCTCGGCAAAGTAGGCTAGAAGCCGTTTTAGCCATTTGGTGGAGAGGTCATAGCGCCCCGGATGGGCGACAACTGCCTGACCGCCGGACTGATGAATTGCTGCAATCGCTTGTTCTATTGTACACCAGTGTGGCGGAACGTAGCCGGTCTTGCCCTTGGCGAGGTACTTTTTGAATACCTGCGCGATGGTGTCGCACTTGCCGATTTCCACCAAATAGCGGGCGAAGTGGGCGCGGGTTACGGCACCGTTTTGCGCCAGACGCAGCGCCCCTTCCCACGCCCCTTCAATGCGGGCTTTCTCTAAGCGGCGGCCCATTTCCTGTGCCCGCTCAATGCGCAATGAAGTCTGCAATGCCAGCAAATCGACCATCGCGGGGTGCATTGGGTCGATGCCCAATCCCACAATATGGATTTCGTGATTTTCCCACAGGGTGGAGATTTCGACGCCGTTCACCAGATGCAGCGGCAAATTCTGCGCCGCAATGGCCTGCGCAGCGCGTGCAAGGCCGTCAGTGGTGTCGTGGTCGGTAATGGCCAGCACGCCGACTCGCATCTCTACTGCACGGCTGACCAGCGCCTCGGGCGTCAAATAGCCGTCGGAGGCCGTGGTGTGGCTGTGCAAGTCATAGAGAGTGAAGGCGGAACCGAGCTCTGGCGTTTCTGTGGCAAGTAAAGTCATAAGGTAAGGGTTGTGAACCTGTTGCTGAAAGCGACGGTTATCATAACCCGTTAACCCTTTGCGGTTAACCCTATTGGCCTGAATCAGCCGAGATACTTGGGGATAGCGGCCAAAGCTTGGCTGCCAAATGGCAATTCCTGCGAGAAAGAGTAAAAAGAGGGTTGACTATCGCCTCTCGAACTAGTTTACTAGTACGAAAGTTCACGGCATAACGTGATAACCCTTTTATGCCCGATATATGAAATACGACGAAAGGTATCTGATGATGAATATTTTAATGATTTCTGTACTCAGCTGGTGGCGCCACTTCCCTTCGCGGGCGGTGTGATCACGCATTTCGGTTTACAGACCATGCAGATACCCGAAGCCCGCTGAATGCGGGCTTTTTTATGGCCGTCTTCTTCACCATTTGGTAGAAAAATTTTAGGAACTATCATGACTATTCAAAAACCTCGCTTAGAACTGCTGACAGTACAAGGAAGCTACCGTGGTGACCCGACGGCCATCTTCCACCAGCTTTGCGGCGCTCGCCCGGCAACCCTGTTGCTCGAATCGGCTGACATCAGCAGCAAACAGAATCTGAAAAGCCTGCTGGTTATCGACAGCGCGCTGCGCATCACCGCCCTTGGCAACAAAGTCTCCGTACAGGCACTGACCCCGAACGGCGCGTCCCTGCTGCCGCTGATGGACGCCGCGCTGCCAAACGACGTGCAGAATGAAGTTCGCCCGAACGGCCGCGAGCTGACCTTCCCGGCTATCGACCAGATGCAAGAAGAAGACGCCCGTCTGCGTTCGCGTTCGGTGTTCGACGCCCTGCGCAGCATCCTTGATCTGGTGGAAACACCGGAAGAAGAGCGCGAAGCCATGCTGCTCGGCGGCCTGTTCGCTTACGACTTGGTTGCCGGTTTCGAAGACCTGCCGCAACTGCGCGCCGACCAGCGCTGCCCGGACTTCTGCTTCTATCTGTCCGAAACCTTACTGGTTCTCGATCACCAGAATCGCAGCAGCCGCCTGCAAGCTAGCCTGTTTACGCCGGACAGCGATGAGAAACAGCGCCTGCACGGCCGTCTGGAACAGCTGCAACACCAGCTGCAACTGCCACCGCACGCTATCCCGCATCAAGACGTGACTGACATGCAGTTAAGCGTGAACCAGAGCGATGAAGAGTTCGGCGCGGTGGTCGAGAAGATGAAAGAAGGCATTCGCGCCGGTGAAATCTTCCAAGTTGTGCCTTCACGCCGTTTCTCCCTGCCTTGCCCTGCTCCACTGGCGGCCTATGAAACGCTGAAAAACAACAACCCAAGCCCGTACATGTTCTTCATGCAGGACAACGATTTCACCCTGTTCGGCGCATCGCCGGAGAGCGCGCTGAAATATGACGCGACCAACCGCCAGATTGAAATTTACCCGATTGCCGGGACTCGCCCGCGCGGTCGCCGTGCCGACGGTTCGCTGGATAATGACTTGGATAGCCGCATCGAGCTGGAAATGCGTACCGACCACAAAGAGCTGGCCGAGCACCTGATGCTGGTTGACTTGGCGCGCAACGACTTAGCGCGCATCTGTGAGCCGGGCAGCCGTTACGTGGCGGATTTGACCAAAGTTGACCGTTACTCCTTCGTGATGCACTTGGTTTCTCGCGTGGTCGGCACCCTGCGCGCAGATTTGGACGTGCTGCACGCCTATCAGGCGGTCATGAACATGGGCACCCTGACCGGCGCACCAAAAGTTCGCGCCATGCAGCTGATAGCCGGTTCTGAGAAAACCCGTCGCGGCAGCTACGGCGGCGCGGTGGGCTACTTCACGGCGCAGGGTGACTTGGATACCTGCATCGTGATCCGCTCGGCCTATGTCGAAGACGGCATTGCCACCGTACAGGCTGGTGGCGGCGTGGTACTGGACTCCGTCCCGCAAGCCGAAGCTGATGAAACTCGTAATAAAGCCCGCGCCGTGCTGCGTGCCATCGCCACTGCCCACAATGCCAAAGAGGTGTTCTAAGATGGCCGATATCTTACTGATTGATAACGTAGATTCCTTCACCTACAACCTGGTGGACCAACTGCGCTCCAGCGGCCACAACGTGGTGATTTACCGCAACCAAATTCCTGCTGAGGTGATCATTGAGAAACTCAGCCAGCTGGAAAAACCGGTGCTGATGCTCTCTCCGGGTCCGGGCGCGCCGTCTGAAGCAGGCTGCATGCCAGAGCTGCTGAAACGCCTGCGCGGCCAACTGCCGATTATCGGCATCTGTTTGGGGCATCAGGCGATTGTCGAAACCTACGGCGGCTACGTCGGTCAGGCTGGCGAGATCCTGCACGGTAAAGCCTCTTCTATTACTCATGACAACGAAGGCATGTTCGCCGGGATGAACAACCCACTGCCGGTTGCCCGCTACCACTCACTGGTTGGCAGCCAAATCCCAGAAGGTCTGGTGGTCAACGCGCGCTACGGCGAGATGGTGATGGCGGTGCGTCATGAAGAAGATCGCGTGTGCGGCTTCCAGTTCCATCCAGAATCAATTTTGACCTCTCAGGGCGCGCGTCTGCTGGAACAGACGCTGGCCTGGGCGTTGGCGTAAGGTGAGGAGCTGATCATGCAAAAACAAACTATTTCCGGCATCCTCGAAAATCTGTATCGCGCTCAGGTGATGACGCAGGAGGAGAGCCAGCAGCTGTTTACCGCCATTGTGAATGGTGAACTTGAACCCGCGCAGTTAGCCGCAGCGCTTATCAGTATGAAAGTGCGCGGCGAGCAACCGGCAGAAATCGCCGGGGCTGCTCAAGCGCTGTTAGCCAACGCCGAGCCTTTCCCGCGCCCGGATTACGCTTTTGCTGACATCGTCGGTACTGGCGGCGACGGCACCAATAGCATCAATATTTCGACCGCCAGCGCCTTTGTGGCAGCGGCCTGTGGTATCCGCGTGGCGAAGCACGGCAACCGCAGCGTGTCGAGCCGCTCTGGCTCTTCCGACTTGCTGGCGGCCTTTGGCATCCAGTTAGATATGTCAGCGGAGAAATCCCGCGCCGCGCTGGACGACTTGGGCATCTGCTTCTTGTTCGCGCCGCAGTATCACACCGGTTTTCGCCACGCGATGCCGGTGCGCAAGGCGCTGAAAACCCGCACCCTGTTCAACGTGCTGGGGCCGCTTATCAACCCTGCACGTCCGCCGCTGGCGCTAATTGGGGTTTACAGCCCTGAGCTGGTTCGCCCGATAGCTGAAACCCTGCGCACCTTGGGTTATCAACGTGCCGCCGTAGTTCACGGCGCCGGGATGGATGAAGTGGCTATTCACGCCGCGACGCAAGTAGCCGAGTTGAAAGATGGCGAAATCACCACTTATGAGCTGACGCCGCAGGACTTCGGGCTGGACAATTACCCTATCGAAGCCCTGCTGGGCGGCGAGCCGGAAGAAAATCGTGACATTCTGGCACGCTTGCTACAAGGTAAAGGCGACCCGGCGCACGAAGCCGCCGTGGCGGTAAATGTCGCCATGCTGCTGCGCCTTTTTGGTCAGGAAGATTTAAAGCAAAATGCGCAACAGGCGCTAGAAGTGATTCGCAGCGGAGCCGCCTATCAGCGCGTCACCGCACTGGCAGCAAGAGGATAAGTCATGCAGAAGGAAACCGTGCTTAACAAGATTGTTGCTGATAAAGCAATTTGGGTTGCAGCACGTAAAGAACAGCAACCTCTGGCGAGTTTTCAAAACGAGATAAAACCCAGCGAGCGCAACTTTTACGACGCACTGCAAGGGGCAAGAACCGCGTTCATCCTTGAGTGCAAAAAGGCGTCCCCTTCTAAGGGCACCATTCGCGACAACTTTGACCCGGTAGAGATTGCTGGCGTCTATAAAGACCACGCGTCTGCCATCTCGGTGTTGACCGATGAGAAGTATTTTCAGGGCAGCTTTGATTTCCTGCCGCTGGTTAGCAACGCCGTGACGCAGCCGGTATTGTGCAAAGACTTCATCATCGACCCTTATCAAATTTATCTGGCCCGCCATTATCAGGCGGATGCCATTTTGCTGATGCTTTCTGTGCTCAGCGACGAGCAGTATGTCCAGTTGGCCGCCGTAGCGCACAGCCTAAAGCTGGGTATTCTGACCGAAGCCAGTAATGAAGAAGAGTTAGACCGCGCCGTGCAGCTGAAAGCGCGTGTGGTGGGTATCAACAACCGTGACCTGCGCGACCTGTCGATTGACCTCGACCGTACTCGCCAGCTGGCACCGCGCGTGCCTCACGGCGTGACGGTGATCAGCGAATCCGGCATTAACACTTATGGCCAAATTCGCGAGTTGAGCCGCTTCGCCAATGGCTTCCTGATTGGCAGCGCGCTGATGTCCGAACCTGACCTGAGTGCAGCGGTGCGCCGCGTAACTTTAGGCGATAATAAGGTGTGTGGCCTGACTCGCCCGCAAGACGCCTCGGTCGCCCATCAGGCGGGAGCCATTTACGGCGGATTGATCTTCGTCGAAGCCTCTCCGCGCTACGTCACGCTCGATAAAGCCCTCGACGTGCAGGCCGGCGCGCCGCTGAAATATGTCGGCGTGTTCCGCGACCACGCGCCAGACAGCGTGGCCGACATCGCTAAAAACTTACAGCTCGCCGCCGTTCAACTGCACGGCAGCGAAGACCAGAGCTACATCGACAGCCTGCGCCCGCTTCTTCCGGCAGAGTGCCAGATTTGGAAAGCGTTGAGCGTCAAAGAGACTATGCCAGCGCGCGAACTGAATCAGGTCGACCGCTATGTGCTCGACAACGGCAAAGGCGGCACGGGCCAGCGTTTTGACTGGAGCAAGCTGGCCGGGCAGGACCTGAGCAATGTTTTATTAGCCGGTGGGCTAGGCGCGGATAACTGCGTTGAAGCCGCCCAGCTAGGCTGCGCGGGGCTGGATTTCAACTCCGGCGTCGAACGCGAGCCGGGCATCAAAGATGCTGACAAGATAACTGCGGTATTCCAGACGTTACGGGCTTATTAATCTCCCCGTGACGATGAAAAAATTGACAGACAGGATGGAATAACATGACTTTACTAAATCCCTACTTCGGCGAATTCGGCGGTATGTACGTTCCGCAGATTTTGATGCCCGCTCTTACCCAATTAGAAGAAGCCTTTGTCAGCGCCCAGCGTGACCCGGAATTTCAGGCCGCGTTTATCGACTTGTTGAAGAACTACGCGGGTCGCCCGACTGCCCTGACTTTGTGTAAAAACCTGACCGCCGGTACCAACACCAAGTTGTACCTCAAGCGTGAAGATTTGCTGCATGGCGGCGCGCACAAAACTAACCAAGTGCTGGGACAGGCTCTGCTGGCTAAGCGCATGGGCAAAACTGAAATCATCGCAGAAACCGGCGCGGGTCAACACGGCGTGGCTTCGGCGCTGGCCTGTGCCCTACTCGGCCTAAAATGCCGCATCTACATGGGTGCCAAAGACATTGAGCGCCAGTCACCAAACGTGTTCCGTATGCGTTTGATGGGCGCGGAAGTCATTCCAGTACACAGCGGCTCCTCCACGCTGAAAGATGCGTGTAACGAGGCGCTGCGCGACTGGTCTGGTAGCTATGAAACCGCGCACTACATGCTCGGCACGGCGGCAGGCCCGCACCCTTACCCAACCATCGTGCGTGAATTCCAACGCATGATTGGCGAAGAAACTAAGGCGCAGATGCTTGAGCGCGAAGGTCGCCTGCCGGACGCGGTGATTGCCTGCGTGGGCGGCGGTTCCAACGCTATCGGCATGTTCGCTGACTTCATCGATGACACCACCGTTAAACTGATTGGCGTTGAGCCAGCGGGTCTTGGGATTGAAACCGGGCAGCACGGCGCGCCGCTGAAACACGGCCACGTGGGGATCTATTTCGGCATGAAAGCCCCGATGATGCAGACTTCAGAAGGCCAAATCGAAGAGTCTTACTCGATTTCCGCCGGTCTGGACTTCCCATCCGTCGGCCCGCAGCACGCCTTCCTGAACAGCATTGGCCGTGCCGACTATGTTTCAATCACTGATGATGAAGCACTGGACGCGTTCAAAGAGCTGTCGCGCAGCGAAGGTATTATCCCGGCGCTTGAGTCTTCTCACGCTCTGGCTTATGCCCTGAAACTGATCAAAGAGACGCCGCAGAAAGAGCAAATTCTGGTGGTTAACCTTTCTGGCCGTGGTGATAAAGACATCTTTACGGTTCACGACATCCTGTCCGCGCGGGGAGAAATCTAATGGAACGTTATCAACAATTATTTAAGCGTCTGGAAAGCAAAAAAGAAGGCGCTTTCGTTCCCTTCGTGACGCTGGGCGATCCGGGCGTAGAGCTGTCGCTGTCTATCATTGATACGCTGATTGAAGCCGGTGCCGACGCCTTAGAGTTGGGTATTCCCTTCTCTGATCCACTGGCCGACGGCCCGACCATTCAGGGCGCTAACCTGCGCGCTTTCGCCGCCGGTATGACGCCAACGCAGTGCTTTGGCATGCTGCAACGCATCCGCGAGAAGCACCCGGATATCCCCATTGGCCTGCTGATGTACGCCAATCTGGTGTTCCACAACGGCATTGATACTTTCTATCAGCGCTGCGCCGAAGTGGGCGTGGACTCGGTGCTGGTCGCCGACGTGCCGTTTGAAGAGTCAGCGCCATTCCGCGCAGCCGCTATGCGCCACGGCATCGCGCCCATCTTCATCTGCCCGCCAAACGCTTCAGATGACCTGCTGCGCGAGATATCTTCTCACGGCCGTGGCTACACCTATCTGCTGTCACGCGCGGGCGTTACGGGTACAGAGAAACGCGGCCTGCTGCCACTGAACCACTTGGTCGATAAGCTGCGTGAATACAACGCGGCTCCGCCACTGCAAGGCTTCGGTATCTCTGAACCTTCACAAGTGAAAGAGACGCTGGCCGCTGGCGCAGCAGGCGCTATCTCCGGCTCTGCTACCGTGCGCATCATCGAGAACAATGTCCACCAGCCGTCCGAAATGCTGGCACAGCTCTCGCGCTTCACCAGTGAGATGAAAGCCGCAACCCGCGCTTAAGTCATTTCCCACTTTTTAGAAGCCCAAGGCCTTATCTGTTTGCGCGGATAAGGCCTTGTTTCTTTATGGGTAAAATGAGGCGGAATGTGCTTTTTTAGCGTGGTGGATTTGTATATCCCGCGACCTTAAACCACAATCATACTACCCGCAGGATCAGTTCAGTTTTAGTGACCGCGCGGGAAGTGCGCGTTATGAATGATAAATGGTGAGTTTCAAACCTAGCATGGAGAGTTATTTTATGAAGCTATTCAAGACTTTGTCGGCATTTTGCATGGCAGCGGTGGTGGTAATGTCCGTTGCGGCCTGTGCGCCAACACAGAAATCTGAAGGGACTGGCGGATATATCGACGACACCGTGGTCACCACTAAAGTTAAGTCTGCACTGTTAGCTGACAAAAACATTAAATCTCGTGAAATCAGCGTGGAAACCTTCAAAGGCCGCGTGCAGTTGAGTGGCTTTGTGACCTCAACGGCTGAGGCGAATCGCGCAGTTGAAGTGACGCGTGGCGTGGCGGGTGTGAAATCCATTGAAAATGATACCCGGGTAAAATAACCCGAGTTTTGATGCACCACGTCAAACATCATAGAGGCGCCGAGAGCGCCTCTTTTTTTTGGATATTCACACCAGACGGATTGATTAGAAACGATAACCCGCGGCGAACATAAATACCCAAGGGTCGATGCGCGTATGGATTGACTGATCTTCCCCCGCCGCTTTGAATTTGATGTCAGTGTCGATGTCCATCCACCAGACCGACATGTTCAGCAGCCAGTTGTCGTTCAGGTTGTAATCCATCCCGACCTGCGTCGCCACGCCCCAAGAGTCTTTAACACTCAAATCTGACAATCCGGCATCGCGCCCGGTTTGGTTGAAATCAGCATCATAGAAAGTGGTGTAGTTGACGCCCAGACCGACATAAGGACGCAGTTTGTCCTGACGGTCGCCAAAGTAGTATTGCGCCATTAATGAAGGAGGCAGCTGTTTCACTTCGGCAATGGTGCCGGTGCTGTTCAGGCCGACTTTGTGCTTGAATGGGGTGGCACCCAGTAACTCCACCCCAATGTTGTCGGTGAACATATACCCCAGCGTTAACCCCATCTGAGTATTGTTATCAATGTTGAACGATCCCAGACCCATTACGTTGTCAGACCCTTCGGTCGGACGTACCGTTGCGGTACCAACGCGGAAAATGATATCTCCAGCCTGATTGGCACTGGCGATTGACGGCAAAGCTGCCGCCGCGAGAAGAACCCAAGATGCTGCTTTCATATCCATTCCCTTTGTGTGGATTTATAACCAGCACGAATATACCTATTCTGGGTTAGGTATTGATCCGTGTCGGATCACATCTTTAAATGATTTATTAAGAAAATGCATCCCTAGCAATTCATTCTAAACTATTAAAAAACAAGGAATTGATCTAGATCAAAAACGGCCCCTCATCCGCCACCTCTCAACCTTGATAAATATCTATTGCTTAAAAAAAATGGCCTGAGTAATTTGCTTGCTCCTAGGTTGGTTTTGGGTCAGTGCCGTAAGGAGTCGGTGGCTTCCAAGATGAGCGAAATTAACAATCCCTGTGTTTCTTGTGGCGCGTGTTGCGCTTACTTCCGCGTTTCCTTTTATTGGGCTGAATCTGAAGAAGCCGGTGGCGTAGTCCCGCAAGCTTTGACGGAGCAAGTCACTCCTTTTCTAAGTTGCATGCAAGGCACCAACAATAAATCCCCGCGCTGCGTGGCGTTGGAGGGTGAAATTGGCCAGTCTGTGTCTTGCTCTATCTACCTCAATCGCCCGACGCCCTGCAGAGAGTTCGACCAATCGGGTTTGAACGGCATTGGCAACGAATCCTGTGACCGCGCGCGGGCCAAATATGGTTTGCCGCCGCTGGAAATAGAGATCCCCATGCCACTGGTCGCGGCCGCCGCAATGGCAGAACCCCTCATTTATCACGTCGAATGATAAGAAATCAGTGAGATAACCTATGGCGGGGTGCCACCTGTTCACATTACAGGGTACAATCCTCGCCTGATTGTCTTTTGATTATTTTGCCAAGGAGCGTTCATGCCTATCGCGGCCAATACCTTGTACCGTGACAGTTTCAATTTCCTGCGTAATCAGTTCACCAGCATCCTGCTGTTGGCGTTGCTGACCGCGCTGATCACCGTCATTTTGAATCAGATTTTCACTCCGAGCGCTGAGCAACTCAGCCTGCTGAGTGCTAACAGCGATGATTTGTCCGGTACCGCAGGCATGAGCCTTCAGGAACTTATTCAGAACATGTCGCCTGAGCAGCAGATGGTGCTGTTGAAAGTCTCCGGGGCGGCCACCTTCTCGGCGCTGGTCGGCAATGTGCTGTTAGTGGGCGGCATGCTGACGCTGATTCAGATGGTGTCCAGCGGGATGCGCACCAGCGCCCTGCGCTCAATTGGTGCTTCTACCCCAATCCTGCCTCGCCTGCTGGGCCTGATGCTGCTCTGTACCCTGCTGGTGCAGTTGGGCATCACCCTGTTTGTGGTGCCGGGTGTGCTGATCGCGGTGGCGGTTTCGCTGTCGCCGGTGATTAGCAGCGTCGAAAGAATGGGCGTGTTTAAGTCGATTAAAGTCAGCAGCAAGCTGGCCTTTAGCAATGCGCGTCTGGTGCTGCCAGCGATTATGTTCTGGCTGGCTGCCAAGATGCTGGTGTTGCTGGCGGTGAGCCATCTGAGCGCCCTGCCAACCATGGCGGCGACCATCGTGTTAAGTACGTTGAGCAACCTGATTTCAGCTTTCCTGCTGATCTACCTGTTCCGTCTGTACTCGAAGTTGCGTGCCTAATCTCGGCGATGACAAAAGGGTGCTCTGGCGCCCTTTTCTTTTGTCGAAGAAATGATTCCGGTATAGTCAAACCCTACATTAGATATGGAATGAAGTATGAAGCAGCTCCTCGATTTTCTTCCCCTGGTGGTCTTTTTTGTTTTTTATAAGCTTTACGACATTTATTACGCGTCCGGTGCGCTGATTGTCGCCACCGCCCTTGCGCTGATTTTCACTTGGATTAAATACCGTAAAGTGGAGAAGATGACGCTGATCACCTTCGCCATGGTAGCCATTTTCGGCACCCTGACATTGGTCTTCCATAATGACGAATTCATTAAATGGAAAGTGACGGTGATTTACGTTCTGTTCTCCGGCGCGCTGCTGGTTAGCCAGCTGATCCTGAAAAAGCCGCTGATTCAACGCATGCTGGGCAAAGAACTGACGCTGCCGGATCATGTCTGGAATAAGCTGAACGTCAGCTGGGCCATCTTCTTCCTGCTGTGCGGTTTAGCAAATATTTACGTTGCGTTCTGGTTACCGCAAGAAGTATGGGTTAACTTCAAAGTGTTCGGCCTGACCGTGCTCACGCTGGTCTTTACCCTGCTGAGTGGGGTCTACATCTACCGGCATATGCCGGATGAAGAAAAAAAATAAGCATTCTCCTGCATGGGTCTTTCTGGTTGAAAGACCTTAATTTTGATTAATTCAGTGTGAAGCAACTCAATGAACGAAAAACATAGCTTACCTAATGGTGAAATGGTGTTGCGTACACTGGCTATGCCAGCGGATACCAACGCTAACGGTGATATTTTTGGTGGATGGCTGATGTCACAGATGGACATGGGCGGCGCTATTCAGGCGAAGGAAATTGCTAAAGGCCGCGTGGTGACTGTCCGTGTTGACGGCATGACGTTTCTCAAGCCCGTTGCTGTAGGTGATGTTGTATGTTGCTACGCACGTTGTATTCGAACCGGGAACAGTTCGATCACCATCAATGTGGAAGTGTGGGTGAAGAAGGTCTCTTCTGAGCCGATTGGTCAGCGCTACCGCGCCACCGAGGCCGTGTTTACCTACGTGGCGGTCGATGACGAAGGTAAGTCGCGCAAGCTGCCGGATGGCAGAAGCAACTTCAGCGTGGACTCTGACGGCGTGTCGCAAGACTAAGCCGCCGGTTTTAGCCGCGCCATAAAGCAAAAGGTCGCCCTCAGAGGCGACCTTTTTGTTTTCACCAAGTGAAAATCTTACTCGACGGATGACCCGCCGTTGATTTTGAACACCAGGTTTACCACCAGATTGTTGGCAGCTTTCGGCTCATAGCGCCATTTGCGCATCGCCTGTTTCACTTCGCGTTCAAACATATTGCGCGGCTCGGCAGACAGAATGCGGATGTTATCCACTCGACCGTCGCTGTCGACGTCAAACTGCACGCGAACACGCCCTTCTATCTGCAAGGCGAAGGCTCGGGCCGGATACTGCGGCTTAGAGCGATCTAACGGGCGCGGCCCGCTGCTGGCACTTGGCGTGGACTGCGCTGGCGGCTGGGCCGCAGGCTTGACGTCAGGCTTGCTATTGTTGAACGGCGACGCGTCATCGGTGACTTTCGGCTTCTCAACCTTCTGCACCGGTTTCTCAACAGGTTTAACTTTTGGCTTCGGCTTCTCAACTGGCTTTTTGACCGGCTTCGGTTTTGGCTTCGGCTCAGGAAGTGCGACGGCCTCTGGCGGCGGTGGCGGCTCAGGCTTCACTTCTGGCTCGGGTTCAGGTTCGGGCTCTGGCTCCGGTTGCGGCTGAATCTGTGGTTTCGGCGGCGGAGCGAAATCCGCTGGGTTCACCATAGTGACGCTCATGACCTGCTGCTCTTGTTTGGGCAGTGTGACGGCGTCCTTCATGGTGACATAAAGCAAGGTGCCAATAACCGCGCTGTGGAAGGCGACAGAAAATACCAGTGGCAGTGTGACCTTGCGAACAAATCTAAACTTTTTTAGCGGCATAATGAGTCTGTTTCCCCGTGAAGCCGCAAGTTTAAATGCAAATAGCAATCATATTCAACACCGCAATGACAACTATTCTCAAATCAAAGCTGAATTGATCCAACGCAAAGCACTTTCCTACGACTACGGGTTTCGCTATGGTGTTAACACCTGCCGTGATGACAGGCATTTTCGCGTTATTCCCTGTTAAAGCTAATGATTTTAAAGGTGATGCATGCTCTATGTAATTTATTCTGAAGATGTACCCGACTCTTTGGAAAAACGTGCCGCTGCGCGTCCTGCACACGTCGAACGTTTGCAAAAGCTTCATGATGAAGGCCGAGTGATCGTCGCTGGCCCAACGCCTGCGATTGATAGCGCAGATCCGGGCGCGGCAGGTATGTCAGGTTCCGTGGTTATCATTGAATTTGAAACCCTGAAAGATGCCCAGACTTGGGCCGATGCCGACCCTTATGTTGCTGCTGGGGTCTATAAGAGCGTGACCGTGAAGCCGTTTAAGCGCGTTTTCTAATTCCGCACTTATTTACCCGCAATTAATTCCCCGCGCTAAAAATGACAAAGGCCACTCATGTGGCCTATTTTTTTGCGGGTACTCTGGGATATGTCATAGACGCAAAAGCAATCACAGTGCGCGAGCCGTTGCTGTGATAGACTGCTTTCCCCTACCCCAGAGGTAAGCTCTTATGTCATTCTTCGACGGATTGAAGTTTCTTTCTAGCCAGAAAACCAAAGTCACCTGCCCGGAATGCAAAGCAGTGAGTGAACAGATGAGCACCAAAGTGCGCAAGAACTCAACGCTGGTCTGCCCTAAATGCGGTGCTTTATTTCAGCCGAAATCACAGTGATCACGAACGCCATTCGTAAGTAACGGCATATAAAGAAAGACGTTGATGTTGCTGGTGGTGGATCTGCCGAATGCGGTAGATGTGGCGATAACGTCTTGATTGACCTTCCAGCCAGCGGCTTCTGCGGCGCTGAGACTGGCGTAGCATGCGCCAGCGACCAACTTCATTCTTACTACGTTTCATGCACATTGTTCCCGTTGACAACTTTCCCTGCGTTTTAAAACGCAGAATGCGTGCACATTATAGGCCGATGAAATTGTGATCCAAGCCCTGTTTCACCCTAATGTGTCAGTTATCAGCTACCCTTGATGACAATCAGATGAAATTCACGGTTTCTGATAATGATTTCAGAGGTAGCTGATTGATTGAAAGGTTTAAATTCGTTAAAAAGTTTCCCCTTTCATCGACTCTGCGTACACTCTCTCAACGGCTCGCGAACAGGACTTTTCGCCCAATGACAACTTTTTATGCGGTAATTAGCTGGCTTCTTATTTTTGGCTACTGGTTACTGATTGCCGGCGTGACGCTGCGCATTTTAATGAAGCGCCGCGCGGTGCCTTCGGCTATGGCATGGCTGCTAATCATCTATATTATTCCGTTGGTTGGAATTATTGCTTACCTGTCGTTTGGCGAGCTGCATCTCGGGAAACGCCGTGCAGAGCGCGCCAAGGCAATGTGGCCTTCTACCGCACGCTGGCTGAATGACCTCAAAGGCTGTCACCGCATTTTTGCCACCGAAAATAGCGAGATTGCCAGCTCGCTGTTCCAGCTTTGCGAACGCCGTCAGGGTATCGCGGGCGTGAAAGGCAATCAGCTGCAACTGCTGACCACCAGCGACGACACCCTGCACGCCATGATGCGTGACATCGAGCTGGCGCGGCATAACATCGAGATGGTGTTTTACATCTGGCAGCCCGGCGGTTTGGTTGATCAAGTGGCTGAGTCCCTGATGGCGGCCTCGCGCCGTGGCATTCATTGCCGCCTGATGCTCGACTCCGCGGGCAGCGTGGCCTTCTTCCGCAGCCCTTACCCCGCCATGATGCGCAATGCCGGTATCGAAGTGGTCGAGGCGCTGAAGGTCAGCCTGTGGCGTGTCTTCTTACGCCGTATGGACTTGCGCCAGCACCGTAAAGTGGTGCTGATCGACAACTACGTGGCGTACACCGGCAGCATGAACATGGTCGATCCGCGCTATTTCAAGCAGGACGCGGGCGTGGGCCAGTGGGTCGATTTGATGGCGCGTATGGAAGGCCCGGTCGCCACCACCATGGGTATCGTCTACTCCTGCGACTGGGAAATCGAAACCGGCAAACGCATTCTGCCGCCGGAGCCTGACGTCAATCAGATGCCGTTTGAGCAGGAGAGCGGCCACACCATTCAGGTTATCGCCTCCGGTCCGGGTTTCCCTGAGGATATGATCCATCAGGCGCTGCTCACCGCCTCCTATTCGGCGCGCGAGCAGTTGGTGATGACCACCCCTTACTTCGTGCCGAGTGACGATTTGCTGCATGCGATTTGTACCGCAGCCCAGCGCGGCGTTGACGTCAGCATCGTGATGCCGATGAAGAACGACTCGATGATGGTTGGCTGGGCCAGCCGCGCCTTCTTCAACGAGCTGCTGGAAGCCGGTGTGAAGATCTATCAGTTCGAAGATGGTTTGCTGCACACTAAGAGCATTCTGGTCGACGGCCAACTGAGTCTGGTAGGCACCGTGAACCTTGATATGCGCAGCCTGTGGCTGAATTTCGAAATCACGCTGGTAATTGATGATGATGGTTTTGGCAACGATTTGGCGCAGGTTCAGGCTGATTATATCGCCCGTTCGCACCTGCTGGACGTCGAGGCTTGGTTAAAACGCCCATTCTGGCATCGCATTATTGAACGGCTGTTCTACTTTTTCAGCCCGCTGCTGTAAAAGCCGCAGCGAGAATGTTCTAATAGCGCGAGACACACTTTTACTGATTAACATTTATTGATGGGAACGTTATGGATTTAAATAACCGCCTGACCGAAGACGAAACCCTTGAGCAAGCCTACGACATTTTTCTGGAACTGGCGGGCGACAATCTCGATCCGGCGGATATCTTGATCTTCAATCTGCAATTTGAAGAGCGCGGCGGCGCCGAGCTGTATGACCCAGCCGAAGATTGGGTTGAGCACGTCGATTTCGACCTGAACCCTGACTTCTTCGCCGAAGTGGTTATCGGGCTGGCCGACGCTGAAGATCAGCCGATTAATGATATTTTCGCCCGCGTTCTGCTGTGCCGCGAAAAAGACCACAAGCTTTGCCATATTTTGTGGAAAGAATAATACCCGTAATCCTTCGAGCAGACTCGGCGTTGGCTGCCGACATTCACCCCGGTCCCATACTGATGTATGCTCCCAGAGTTCATGCCGTTGCCGCCTTGATTCAGGTCGAATGATTTAGGGTATGTATTGGTTAAAAAGAAAAAACCTGCCATTGGCAGGTTTTTTTATGCTTCAAAACTGACGCCAGTGGCTTAGAGCGGATCCACTTTCAAGCAAGAGACTGCGTGGCGGAAGCTACCTTCCAGCAGTGGGCGAGTTACCGCGCACTCTGGGCCAGCAATCGGGCAGCGGGTGCGGAACACGCAGCCTGACGGCGGGTTGATTGGCGACGGCAAGTCCCCTTCCAACAGCTGAATCACTTTATTGCGCTCTTTGTCTGGATCTGGCACCGGCACGGCTGACATCAATGCGCGGGTGTAAGGGTGCTGAGGATTGTGGTAAACCTCATCGTAAGTCCCTAACTCCACGGCGTGACCGAGGTACATCACCAGCACACGGTCGGAGATGTGTTTCACCACCGCCAAGTCGTGCGCGATGAAGATCAGCGACAGGCCCATCTCACGCTGCAAGTCTTGCAGCAGGTTAACCACCTGCGCCTGAATTGACACGTCGAGTGCAGAAACCGGCTCGTCACAGATAATCAGCTTCGGCTCGAGGATCAGCGCACGGGCGATACCAATACGCTGACACTGGCCGCCGGAGAACTCGTGCGGGTAACGGTTGATCAGGTTTGGCAGCAGACCAACCTTGAGCATCATCGCCTTCACTTTCTCTTTAACCTGAGAGCGAGGCATTTTCGGATGATAGGTTTTCAGCGGCTCGGCAATGATTTCGCCGATAGTCATACGCGGGTTAAGCGACGCCAGCGGGTCCTGGAAAATCATCTGAATGTCGCTACGGGTGTGTTGCCACTCCGCCGCAGACATGCCCAGCAGGTCTTTACCCAACCACGCCACTTTGCCGTCGGTGGCTTTCACCAGACCGATAATGGCGCGGGCGAAGGTCGATTTACCGCAGCCTGACTCGCCTACTACGCCCAGAGTTTCCCCTTCGTAGAGACGCAGCGTTACGCCATCAACCGCTTTCAGGGTTTTGGACGGTTGCCAGAACCACTGTTTGCCATCTTTGATATCAAAGTGGACTTTTAAATCAGCCACTTCCAGCAGAACTTTTTTGTCTGGTGGCGCTTCGTGCTTAGACGGGCTGTGAATTACTGTGTGATCTGTCATACCAACTCCTCAACCGGCTTAAAGCAGGCGCGCAAACGCCCTTCACCGAAACGCTCCAGCGGAGGTGCGGTGTTACAGATTTCCATCGCGTGCTGGCAGCGAGGCTGGAATGGGCAGCCTTTTGGCAAGCGCAGCAGGTTTGGCGGGTTACCGGCAATGGTGGTCATCATGCCACCCTCGGAATCCAAACGAGGAACGGCATTAAGCAGGCCGATGGAGTACGGGTGAGACGGCTGGTAGAACACGTCGCGCGCCTGACCATATTCCATGGTGCGCCCGGCGTACATCACCAGCACTTTGTCACAGATCCCAGCGACCACGCCCAGATCATGGGTGATCATGATGATGGCAGTGTTGAACTCGCTTTTCAGCTCATTCAGCAGGGTCATGATCTGCGCCTGAACGGTTACGTCCAGCGCGGTAGTCGGTTCGTCGGCGATCAGCAGTTTTGGACGGCACAGCAGCGCCATCGCAATCATCACGCGCTGGCGCATACCGCCGGAGAACTCGTGCGGGAACATCTTCATGCGCTTGCGCGCTTCAGGCATTTTTACCGCGTCGAGCATGCGTACAGACTCGTCGAAGGCTTCACGACGGCTCATGTGCTTGTGCAGCATCAGGACTTCCATCAACTGCTCGCCAACGCGCATGTACGGGTTCAGCGAGGTCATTGGGTCCTGGAAAATCATCGAAATCTGCTCGGCACGCAGCTTGTTCAGCTCGCGCGGCGGCAGGTTAAGGATTTCACGGCCATTAAATTTGGCCGAACCTCCGATGCGGCCGTTGCTGGCCAGCAGGCCCATCAGCGCGAACGCGGTCTGAGATTTACCCGAGCCGGACTCGCCCACGATGCCCAGCGTTTCACCGGCACGCAGGTCGAAGTTCAGGTCGTTTACCGCCGTCACGTCGCCGTCTGGCGTGCCGAAGGTGACGCGCAGGTCTTTTACGTCAAGCAGGATTGGCGGCGCTTTGCCGTCAACGGACGCCGGTGACGCCAACGTTGTATGTTCAATGGTGCTCATGATTGCACTCCTTAACGATCTTTCGGGTCGAGGGCATCACGCAGGCCATCGCCGATAAAATTGAAACAGAACAGAGTTACAACCAGGAAGCCTGCCGGGAACAGCAGTAACCAAGGTGAAACTTCCATAGAGTTGGCGCCGTCGCTCAGCAACGCACCCCAACTGCTTAACGGCTCTTGCGTACCCAATCCTAAGAAGCTGAGGAAGGATTCGAATAAGATCATGCTCGGTACCAGCAGGGAGGCGTAAACCACCACCACGCCCAGTACGTTTGGCACGATGTGACGCAGAACGATGTTACGGGTAGACACCCCGCTCACCAGCGCCGCTTCGATGAACTCTTTACGCTTCAGGCTCAGGGTCTGTCCACGCACGATACGCGCCATGTCCAGCCATGAAACCATGCCGATAGCGACGAAAATCAGCAAAATGTTTTGGCCGAAGAAGGTCACCAGCAGGATAACGAAGAACATGAATGGGAAGGAGTTGAGGATCTCCAGGAAACGCATCATCGCGGAGTCAATTTTGCCGCCAAGGTAGCCGGAAACTGTACCGTATAAGGTGCCCAAGATAACCGCGACCAGTGCCGCCGCCACGCCAACCATCAGAGAGATACGCCCGCCGATTGCCACGCGAACCAGCAAATCACGGCCCGAGGAGTCGGTACCGAAATAGTGGTGAGAAGCAAAGTCTGGCGCAGCTGACATCATGTTCCAGTCAGTATCCGCGTAGGCAAATTGTGAAATCATTGGCGCGAAGGTCACGAATAACGCAATCACCGCCAACACGATCAGGCTGGTAACAGCCGCGCGGTTGCTGATGAAGCGACGACGCGCGTCCTGCCATAAGCTGCGCCCTTCAACTTCCATCTTCTCGGTGAAGTTTTCCAGAGCTTCGCTGTTTTTCTTACTTAACATCATTGACAAGCTCCAGCATTAATAACGGATTTTTGGATCGATAACGGCGTAAAGCACGTCGACGATCGCATTGAACAAAATGGTCAGTGCGCCAACCAAAATGGTCAGACTCAGAACCAGCGAGTAGTCACGGTTAAGTGCGCCGTTAACAAACAGCTGGCCGATGCCCGGCAATCCGAAAATGCTTTCGATAACCATTGAGCCGGTGATGATACCGACGAAGGCAGGTCCCATATAGGACAGTACCGGCAACAGTGCAGGCTTCAACGCGTGGCGCAGAATAATGCGGCGCAGCGGCAAACCTTTAGCACGAGCTGTACGGATAAAGTTGGAGTGCAAGACTTCAATCATTGAACCGCGGGTAATACGCGCGATGCTGGCGATATAAGCCAGTGACAGAGCCACCATTGGCAAGATCATAAATTTGATCCCACCGCCGTTCCAACCGCCGCCCGGTAACCACTTCAGGGTAATGGCGAAAATCAGCACCAATAAAGGTGCGACCACAAAGCTCGGGATAACAACGCCGGTCATGGCTACCCCCATCACCGTGTAATCCCATTTAGTGTTCTGATTAAGCGCGGCAATCACGCCGGCGGAAACACCAAATACAATCGCCATGATGAAAGCAGCCAGACCCAATTTCGCAGAAACCGGGAAAGAAGCGGCTACCAGATCATTAACGGTATAGTCTTTATATTTGAACGACGGGCCGAAATCACCTTTCGCCAGTTGCCCTAAATAGTTGAAGTACTGCTTATAGATTGGATCATTGAGGTGATATTTCGCCTCAATGTTCGCCATAACTTCTGGCGGAAGATTACGCTCACCTGAAAATGGACTTCCCGGTGCGAGACGCATCATAAAAAACGAGATGGTAATTAAGATGAATAGCGTCGGAATCGCTTCCAGACAGCGGCGTAAAATAAACTTTAACATTGCCCGTACCTGTTTCTAAGCCTGCACTACAGCTTGATAGTTTTGGCTTTATCGCCGCAATAATAAAAATATTGCGACGGTGGCTCTCTGCTTCAGCGCTGAAACGGTCAGCGCCAAGAACGATACCTTTATCAAAATAGGCAGGGCATCTCGGGGATACCCTGCCAGTCACTAATTAGTGTTTGATAATGTACAGATCTTTAACGTAGACGTTGTCCTGTGGATCTTTACCGGTGTAGCCACCCACGTATGGTTTCACCAGACGGGCGTTCACGTAGTAATAAACAGGAACGATGGCGGAATCTTTATCCAGTTGCTGCTCAGCTTTCTGGTACAGAGATGCGCGCTCTTCGTCAGTCTTGGCAGTCAGAGTGTCAGCAATCGCTTTGTCGAAGGCTGCGCTCTTGTAGTGAGCCGTGTTGTTGCTGCTGTCAGACAACAGCATGTTCAGGAAGGATGAAGGTTCGTTGTAGTCAGAACACCATGCCGCACGAGAAACATCGAAGTTACCCTGATGACGGGTATCCAGGAAGGTTTTCCACTCTTGGTTTTCCAGCTGAACGTTCACGCCCAGGTTTTTCTTCCAGATTGCAGCAGCGGCGATAGCCAGCTTCTTGTGCAGGTCAGAAGTGTTGTAAAGCAGTTTGAAGGTCAATGGCTTAGCATCGGTGTAACCTGCTTCTGCCAACAGTTTCTTCGCCTGTGCGTTACGTTGATCCTGAGTCTCTTTGAACCAGGCTGGAGGCGTCAGTTTGCCGTCAGCGCCGTCAGTGTATGGCGGGGTGAAGCCATAAGCTGGCAGGTCGCCCTGTGCTTTTACTTTATCAACAATGATGTCGCGATCCAGACCCAGTTTCAGAGCTTCACGAACGCGCTCATCGGTGAATGGCGCTTTCTGGTTGTTGATTTCGTAATAATAAGTACACAGATATGGGTCAACATGGACTTCAGTTGGGATCTCTTTCTTCAGTTTCTGGAACAGTTCGATCGGCATGTTGTTATAAGTCATGTCGATTTCGCCGCTGCGGTAGCGGTTAACGTCAGTCACTTCTGAAGAGATTGGCAGGTAAGTTACCTGATTGATAACAGTGTCTTTGTTATCCCAATATTGTGGGTTACGTTCCAGAACGATACGTTCGTTGACGGTCCAGGTTTTCAGTTTATAAGCGCCGTTGCTCACGTAGTTTTCTGGTTGAGTCCATTTGTCGCCAAATTTCTCAACAGCATTTTTGTTTACCGGCTTCATCGCGGTGTGAGACAGCATTTTAACGAAGTATGGAACTGGCTCAGTCAGAGTCACTTCCAGAGTGTGGTCGTCGATAGCTTTCACGCCCAGCGTGTCAGGGCTTTTCTTGCCAGCAATGATGTCATCGATGTTAGCGATGTGACCATATTGCAGGTAGCTTTCGTACGGGGATGCGGTTTTCGGGTCAGCCAGACGCTGCCAGCTGTAAACGAAGTCAGCGGCGGTTACTGGATCGCCATTTGACCATTTAGCGTCTTTACGCAGGTGGAAAGTCCAGACTTTAAAGTCTTTGTTATCCCAAGTCTCAGCAACGCCTGGGATCACGTGGCCGTCTGAGTTAGAGGTGTTAACCAGACCTTCAAGCAGGTCACGGATAACGTTGGACTCTGGAACACCTTCCACTTTATGTGGGTCCAGTGATTGCACTTCAGAACCGTTGTTACGAACCAGCTCTTGTTTGTCAGCCAGTTGCACACCAGCTGGTACGGTAGCAGCGAAAGCGCTGCCCGCGGTCGCCACGCCCAACGCTGCTAAAACACAGGCAGCGAGGATAGTTTTTTTTGTGATGTTGGTCATTTTATATTCAACTCCAGTTTTTATTATGAACTTGCGCACGGTGGAGCAAGATAAACCCTTGCTGGGCTTTTGGTTTATCGCGGGCAGGAACGAATTACCCGATAGAAAAACCGCATGTATTAGTCGCTGTGAGTAAGACGACTATCCCCTACTACATTTCTAACGTTTGAAATTTGAGACTGTTAATCGTCTTTCAACTTCAGAGATCCTTTAAGGAAGACCTCGCTCCTTTTGCTCGCCCTGTTTAAAAGTATTTCACGCAGAGTGGTAATACCTTTTTCAAACACGGCAGGCTAATGCTTAATTTGACTTAATATTGCAATTTCAGGCGAACACACGCGGACTGCGATTTTTAGCAGTCTGAAAAAATAGTGTTAGTGGGAACTAATACGCTGTGTTTCTGACTTAACCGACGACATGCATCAACAGTGCCAAAGATAGCCTTTGGGAAAAGCTGTGACACCAAGAGCGCTTGGGCTCTGAAAGGATGCAACGTTGCGACCACGACATTCTCCAAAAACAAATGAAATTGCTAATTCTAAATCTCTTTGCAAGATCCATTCTCACTTCGGCATATGCCCGAAACAACTTTCCATTTGTGAAGACGTCCCGAAAATTATCAGAAGCCTGTTAACTGCGCCAATAAATTTTGCGAAAATGTTACGCGTTTCTCCTTTACTGAGTATCGAAGCCTTTTAGCCATCTGGCATGCCACTGACAAGCAGTAAATCAACGCATTGTTTTTATTAAATATTTATTAGTTTTCTTCTGGCAGTCATCCCGCGCTTCTGTTTAAAAATTCGACTGATACAAAAAGTTAACATTCTGTAGCTTTGAAGAATAAACGGCTGTTTCTGACTGAGTAAACACTAATAACATCTCGATACAGCATGCACAAGCCCTACAGAATGATGTGATTAAATTAACATCGATTCGGGCAGAGAAAGTGATAAAAAAGGGATTTTTCGGGCGGGGAAACTTATATAAATAGCAGTTTGGGGTAGAAATATGCTTAGGAATGGAGTTTAAGCTACATTTAGGTGCAACTGGTCATTAATAAGTCATTAGTTGCACTATATTGAGGCATCCGGTTATTAGCAAAGTTAATAACGTCATTGCAAATAACCGAATGTTAAGAAAGATAAAGAGTAGATTCAGCGCTGTTATTGCAGCAGACCGGGGAAAATCGCCTTAATGCCGGTCACAATAAATTCAATGCCCAGCGACATCAGCAGCAGACCCATAATACGGGTAATAACGTTAATGCCGGTCTGCCCTAACAGTCTCACCAATAAAGGTGCGGCGCGGAACAATAGCCAGCAGCTGAAAGCAAAAACCGCGATGGCGACCGTCAGCCCCAACAGATTCTGCCAGCCGTGAAAACGCGAACTCCAGACAATGGTCGAACTGATAGCGCCCGGCCCGGCCATTAAAGGCAATGCCAGCGGCACAACGCCGACGTTTTCACGGATCGCCGTTTCCGACTTCTCTTGTTTGTTCTGCTTATCCTCACCCAACTTGCCGCTGATCATCGACATGGCAATGGTCACCACCAGAATGCCGCCCGCAATGCGGAATGAATCAATAGAGATGCCGAAGATATGCAGGATGGCGTCGCCGAGGAATAAAGCCGTCCACAATATAATGGCCACCGACAGGTTGGCGGTCATATTGGTTTTATTTCTACCGGCGGCGGCTTGGTAGCTGGTCATGCTAATGAAGACCGGCAAGATCCCCACTGGGTTGACCAATGCGAAAAGTCCGACGAAGAATTTGATATAGCCTGAAAGATCTAACAGAGATTGGCTCACGCAGAACTCCGCACAATACGCCAGAAGAGGAAGGTTTCAATGGGCGCTAATGTACTGTAATTGCCGCTGGGATTCCACGAGACTTTTTAGCGTGTATAACCAGATTTTTTCATATAAGCAGTGATAAATGCTGATGTTAAAAATAATAGGCGTCAATCCGACCAATAATCGCACATTTTGTTAAATATAATTGGGTTAATGATAACCAATCTCATCACCAACCTGCTGAAAGGTGTCAGCAAATCACTTTACTGATCCAGATCAAAAATAGCCTGCCTCCAAGTGAGTATGCTTTTCACGTAGTCAGTGAGTAGGCGACAGGATAAACACCTTGCAAGCTGGCGAAGTTAACTCGGTTTCTCCTACAGGATGTTCAACCTTTATAAAAGCTGTTTGAGCAAATAATGAGACAGATATAACTGACTGAAAATAAATGTGTAAATTTGTTTCGGGCAGTGAGCTATAGCACAGCTATACTGAATTCTGGCGGATTATTTACTAAAAGAGTTTAACTTTATCAGGAGAGCATTATGGCTGTAACAAATGTCGCTGAATTGAACGCACTCGTAGCACGAGTCAAAAAAGCCCAGCGCGAATATGCTAACTTCACCCAAGAGCAAGTTGATAAGATCTTTAGTGCCGCCGCGTTGGCCGCCGCTGATGCCCGTATCTTACTTGCGAAACTGGCAGTCGAAGAATCTGGCATGGGGATTGTTGAAGACAAAGTCATCAAAAACCACTTCGCCTCTGAATACATTTATAACGCGTATAAAGACGAAAAAACCTGCGGTATCCTGTCACAAGATGACACCTTCGGTACCATCACTATCGCCGAACCTATCGGCATCATCTGCGGTATCGTCCCAACCACTAACCCAACTTCTACTGCGATTTTTAAAGCACTTATCAGCTTAAAAACCCGTAACGGTATTATCTTCTCCCCACACCCACGCGCTAAAAATGCGACCAACAAAGCCGCAGATATCGTTCTGCAAGCTGCTATCGCTGCTGGCGCACCGAAAGACCTGATTGGCTGGATTGACGAGCCAAGCGTTGAGCTTTCTAACCAACTGATGCATCACCCAGACATCAACCTGATCCTCGCAACCGGTGGTCCAGGCATGGTGAAAGCAGCTTACAGCTCTGGTAAACCAGCAATCGGCGTAGGTGCAGGTAACACCCCAGTAGTGGTTGATGAAACCGCTGACATCAAACGCGTTGTTGCTTCAATCTTGATGTCCAAAACCTTCGATAACGGCGTTATCTGTGCGTCTGAGCAGTCCATTATCGTGGTTGATTCCGTCTACGACGCCGTGCGTGAGCGCTTCTCAACTCACGGCGGTTACTTGCTGCAAGGCAAAGAGCTGAAAGCCGTTCAAGACATTATCTTGAAAAATGGTGGCCTGAATGCCGCTATCGTGGGTCAGCCAGCAACTAAAATTGCCGAAATGGCCGGCATCAAAGTGCCATCACACACCAAAGTATTAATTGGTGAAGTGAAAAACGTTGATGAGTCAGAACCTTTCGCTCATGAAAAACTGTCCCCTACTCTCGCCATGTACCGTGCTAAGAACTTTGAAGACGCGGTAGAGAAAGCTGAGAAACTGGTAGAAATGGGCGGTATCGGTCATACCTCTTGCCTCTACACCGACCAAGATAATCAGCCTGAACGTGTGAACTATTTTGGCGACAAAATGAAAACCGCGCGCATCCTGATTAACACCCCAGCGTCTCAGGGTGGTATCGGTGACCTCTACAACTTCAAACTTGCTCCATCACTGACTTTAGGTTGCGGCTCATGGGGTGGTAACTCCATCTCTGAAAACGTCGGTCCTAAACATTTGATCAACAAGAAAACTGTAGCGAAGCGAGCAGAAAACATGTTGTGGCATAAACTTCCGAAATCTATCTACTTCCGTCGTGGCTCACTGCCTATCGCTCTGGAAGAAGTGGCGACCGATGGTGCAAAACGCGCCTTCATCGTAACCGACCGTTTCCTGTTTAATGCCGGCTATGCCGACCAGATCACTAGCGTGTTGAAAGGTCACGGCATCGAAACTGAAGTGTTCTTCGAAGTTGAAGCTGACCCAACCCTGAGCATCGTTCGTAAAGGTGCTGAGCAGATGAACTCCTTCAAACCAGACGTCATTATCGCGCTGGGCGGTGGTTCACCAATGGACGCAGCCAAAATCATGTGGGTTCTGTACGAACATCCGCAGACTCAGTTCGAAGATTTGGCCCTGCGCTTTATGGACATCCGTAAACGTATCTACAAATTCCCGAAAATGGGCGTGAAAGCGAAAATGATCGCCGTCACCACCACTTCAGGTACAGGTTCAGAAGTTACACCATTCGCCGTGGTAACCGACGATGCGACGGGTCAGAAATATCCACTGGCTGACTACGCGTTAACTCCAGATATGGCTATCGTTGATGCCAACCTGGTGATGAACATGCCTAAGTCACTCTGTGCCTTCGGTGGTCTGGACGCAGTAACCCACGCCTTGGAAGCTTATGTCTCTGTTCTGGCTAACGAATACTCTGACGGTCAGGCTCTGCAAGCGCTGAAACTGCTGAAAGAGTTCCTGCCAGCTAGCTACAAAGAAGGCGCGAAAAACCCAGTGGCTCGTGAACGTGTTCACAACGCTGCAACTATCGCGGGTATCGCCTTCGCCAACGCCTTCTTGGGTGTCTGTCACTCCATGGCCCACAAACTGGGTTCAGAGTTCCACATCCCACACGGCCTGGCCAATGCGATGTTGATTGCCAACGTTATTCGCTATAACGCCAATGACAACCCAACTAAACAGACAGCTTTCAGCCAATACGACCGCCCACAAGCGCGTCGTCGCTATGCAGAAGTCGCCGACCATTTAGGTCTGAGCGCACCGGGCGACCGTACTGCACAGAAAATTGAGAAACTGCTGAACTGGTTGGATGACATCAAAGGGGAATTGGGTATCCCAACCTCTATTCGCGAAGCGGGTGTTCAAGAAGCTGACTTCCTGGCGAAAGTGGACAAACTGTCTGAAGATGCCTTCGATGACCAGTGTACCGGTGCTAACCCACGTTACCCACTGATCTCCGAGCTGAAACAGATTCTGCTGGACACTTACTACGGTCGTAAATTCACCGAAGAAGAAGAGGCAGAAGTGGTTACTGCTGCTCCAGTAGTGAAAGCTGAAAAGAAGTCTGCTAAAAAATAATCTTTAAGTCGTTATAAAGAGTGATTATGCAAAAACCCGCCTGATGGCGGGTTTTTTATTTGTCCAGAAGTTTGCAGGCTTGCGCTGAATATAACGCGGCTTATTACGCCTTAGAAGCTTTCTCAGCGCAGGTAGCCATTGCCTCTTTGAAGTGCTTACGACACACCGAAACATAGCTCTCATTGCCGCCTATCACCACCTGTGCGCCATCATGCATAGGCTCGCCCTGCTCATCTAAACGCAGCACCCTGTTGGCCTTACGGCCGCAATGACAGATAGTTTTCAGCTCGACCAACTTATCGGCCCAAGCCAGAAGGTATTCACTGCCTTCAAACAGCTCACCGCGGAAGTCGGTACGCAGCCCGTAGCAGAGAACCGGAATATCCAAGCTATCAACCACATCAGTTAATTGTGCAATTTGTGCTTTAGTCAGAAACTGACTTTCATCTATTAATACACAGTGCACGGTTTGCTCACGGTGCTCGTGCGCCACCAGCCCAAACAGATCGCTATCTTTATTATATAACTGGGCTTGGGAAGACAACCCAATGCGCGAGCTCACCTTACCCACACCAAAGCGATGGTCAAACTCTGCGGTTAATACCAGAGTGCGCATACCACGTTCTTGGTAGTTATAAGATGATTGCAGTAGAGAGGTCGATTTCCCTGCATTCATGGCCGAATAGTAGAAATAAAGCTGAGCCATAAAATGGTGACTCCGTAAGTATATTGAAAGGTTAACCGCTAAGTTGCCAATTGTATCATAAGGCTTACGCTGACTGACATTCGCTTGTTAGCGCACAGCAAGTGGCCTGAAAACAGTGCTTTATTTCAAATTTTAAAGTCACAGTTATTTACAATCCAATATTAGGATTAAGTTTAAAGTTTATAAGACGTTTGCTTTTTTTGTGGGTTTTAGACGCCGCGCCCAGACCCATATAACAGAACTAAAACAACATTTAGCCTTATTAACCACCAACCTTTAACCTCGGCGGCCTAAGCATTTAGTGTTCCTAAACTGCTCAGCGGTGGCACTAATAGACAAGAACTCGTTAAGTCAACCCTTACATTACAAGCCGCCATACACAGGGCTTAGCACCAATTTTATTTGTGAACTCTGACCACTGAGTTATAAAAACTCCCGCATCAGGTCACAAAAAAACGTCTGTCCTGATATTGAAATTTAGCTTACAGCCACCAGTTAAATAGGGCTCTTTAAGACGGTTATATTTTTATCAGCTAATGTAATTATGCTTTTAATTGGTAAATTCGAGTGTACAAAACAAATTGGCTATTGCAGAACGCTAAAGAGCAATCTATTATTACCTCAACGCCCCCCACCAATATAATTCGAGACTAGTATAATGAGCGAAGCATTAAAGATTCTGAACAACATCCGTACTCTGCGTGCGCAGGCAAGAGAATGTACTCTGGAAACATTGGAAGAGATGCTTGAGAAATTAGAAGTTGTAGTTAACGAACGTCGTGAAGAAGATACTCAGGCAGCTGCTGAAATCGAAGAACGCACTCGTAAACTGCAACAATACCGTGAAATGCTGATTGCTGATGGCATTGACCCGAACGAATTGCTGCAAACTATGGCTGCTACTAAAGCGACTGGTAAAGCGAAACGTGCTGCGCGTCCTGCTAAATACAAATACATCGACGAAAACGGCGAAAACAAAACTTGGACCGGCCAAGGCCGTACTCCAGCCGTGATCAAGAAAGCTATCGAAGAGCAAGGTAAATCGCTGGACGATTTCCTGCTGTAATCTTTCTGTTGTAATAAAGTATTACCGCTTCTGCTTAATACGTTTTGAAAAAAACCTGCCTCTCGAGGCGGGTTTTTTCATTTCTATCTCTAGATAACTTTCATTCTATGAATACTTGAGGGCTGTTAACCCTTCGATGAAATATGCATCAAGGCCTAATCCCCCTAAAAGCCAGACATAAAAAAAGGCCGCCGAAGCAGCCTCTTTCGTCCGAAGGGTATTTAGCGCTGATAGAACTCGCGATACCACTCCACAAAGCGTTTCACGCCCTGCTCTACTGAGGTCTCAGGTCGGAAGCCAATCGCCTGATACAGCGCTTCTGTATCCGCGCTGGTGTTGAGCACATCACCCGCCTGCATTGGCAGCATGTTCTTATTCGCTTCAATGCCCAGAGCCGTTTCCAGCGCCTTTATATAGGTCATCAGGCTAATAGGATCGCTATTACCAATGTTGTACACCACGTAAGGCGCGGAGCTTTCAGCGGTCGAGCCTTCTTCTACCGTCCACTCCTTATTGGCGACAGGAACCACGTCCTGAAGGCGAACCACGGCCTCAGCGATATCATCAATATATGTGAAGTCACGGTTCATTTTGCCGTGGTTATAAACATCAATGCTCTCTCCCGCCAGAATTGCCTTAGTAAACTTAAATAAGGCCATGTCTGGACGCCCCCAAGGGCCGTAGACGGTAAAGAAGCGCAGCCCAGTGGTTGGCACCCCATAAAGGTGCGAATAACTGTGAGCCATTAGCTCGTTGGCTTTTTTAGTGGCGGCATACAATGAAATAGGATGGTCAACCGAGTCATCAGTCGAGAACGGCTGCTTTCTATTTAAGCCATAAACCGAGCTGGAAGACGCGTACAGCAAGTGCCCCACTTTATTATGGCGACAGCCTTCCAGCACATTAACAAAGCCAATCAAATTAGAATCAGCATAAGCTAAAGGGTTTTGCAGCGAATAACGCACACCGGCCTGAGCACCCAAATGAATCACGCGCTCGAACTGGTGGGTGGCAAAAAGATCCGCCATGCCACTGCGATCCGCCAGATCTAATTTAATAAATTCAAAATTTGAATTATTCGTCAGAAGCTCAAGACGGGATAATTTCAGATTAACGTCATAATAGTCATTGAGATTATCAATGCCGACGACCTGATGCCCCTCTTCCAGCAACCTTTTGGCCACAAAGCATCCAATAAATCCAGCAGCTCCTGTCACTAAAAACTTCATATACTCCCCTATAAAACTGGATTAATTGAGGCGCCACGGCCAATCGCGTAGTAAGTAAAGCCACGCTTAAGCAAACGCTCAGGGTCAAACAAATTACGACCATCGAAAATAACCGGATTTTTTAGCGCGTCTTTTAACACGTCAAAGTCTGGCGCACGGAAGTTTTGCCATTCGGTACAAATTACCAAGGCATCGGCACCGTGAAGCGCAGCTTCTTTGGTTCCCATTAATTCTAAATCGTCGCGATGACCATAGATGCGTTGAGTTTCATTCATCGCCTCGGGATCATAAGCCTTAATTTTTGCGCCTGCGGCCCACAATTGTTCCATCAGTACCCGGCTTGACGCTTCGCGCATGTCGTCGGTATTAGGCTTAAATGAAAGCCCCCACAATGCGAAGGTCTTACCTTGTAGGTCTTTACCAAAGTGGCGGTAAATAAATTCAGGCAGTTTATATTTCTGCTGATAATTAACCTGCTCAACGGCTTGCAATATTTTCGGCTGGTAACCAATCTGCTCAGAGGTGCGAATAAGCGCCTGAACATCTTTCGGGAAGCAAGAACCGCCGTAGCCACAGCCCGGATAGATAAAGTGGTAGCCAATGCGGGAATCGGAACCAATCCCCTGACGCACTTTCTCAATATCAGCACCCAGCAGCTCGGCCAAATTAGCCATTTCATTCATGAAACTAATTTTGGTCGCCAGCATGCAGTTAGCGGCATATTTCGTCAGCTCTGCGCTGCGAATATCCATCAGGATCATGCGGTCATGGTTGCGGTTGAAAGGTTCGTACAGTTCGCGGATAGGGTCGATAGCGTTTGGGTTATCAGTACCGATAACAATACGCTCAGGACGCATACAGTCGGCGACTGCCGCACCCTCTTTGAGGAATTCTGGGTTGGAGATAACGTCAAAGGTAATGTCGCAGCCGCGAGCAGCAAGGGCAGCGCTCATCACTTCGCGAACTTTATCCGCGGTCCCGACAGGCACGGTGGATTTATCAATCACCACTTTTGGCGATGTCATGTGTTCGGCGATAGTGCGAGCGACGGCGGTGACATATTTCAAGTCGGCAGAGCCATCTTCATCCGGCGGCGTACCCACGGCGATGAATTGGATCTGGGCGTGCGCCACGCCCTCTTTGGCGTCAGTGCTAAAGCGCAGGCGGCCAGCTTCATAGTTTTGTTGTACTAAAGGCGTCAGGCCAGGCTCAAAGATCGGGATTTGACCATTTTTCAGGTTTTCGACTTTTTTCGCGTCGACATCGATGCAGAGGACTTCATGACCTACTTCTGCCAAAACTGCAGCTTGTACCAGTCCAACATAACCGATACCAAAGACAGTAACTTTCATTGGAAAATTCCTAGCGTAAAAATTTCTTAAGGGGATTTCGGACACCCACTATTATTACTGCCGCGCAGTATAACAGGTTCGCTGTGTGGCGCGCCTTGAATGGTCTATTTTGCATAACAAAACAGCGGATAAGAATGAGAAAAACCAGAAAAAAGGCGTCCAAAATCTATCACTTGGCTATTCAGTAGGCGGTTTACTTCCTACGCCTGCTGCCAGCCGATTATTCATTCGAAAGCATTAACCTGAGGCGGCCACCGGCCCCCCATACCTGGCACTGGAAAGCGTCACAGCGCTGGCTAATCTGATTCGAAAAGGTCGAGCCGGTGGTGCCCAGCGGCACGCCATTGCTCAATTGAATCTGATTATTGCCGGTATTGACGTTGGCGTGCAGACCCGCACTGACCAAAATCAGGTTCTTTTGCTCGGCGTGATAATACCCCAACAGCAGGGGAAACTGGCCCTCAAGTCGTGCCTGTTTAAAGACTTGATTAACTTGTTTAAGCAGCGTTGACATCTGGGGAAGGCGTTGGTGCTGGTTGCTCAAGTGGTCGCGCAATAATCCGTTGAAAATCGCCCGCAGCAGCAGCGCCGCCAACACGCCATTCTCTTTGGCTCGCGTCACATCAAGGCAGTAAAATCCGAGGTCTTTTGAGGAGAGCGCCGCGATGTCCAGAACTAAGCCAGCATTCTCGGCCATGGTCAGTTGGCGATAGTTAATCCGGCAGCCCGCCAAGGTTTGTTGCACCGGCGGTTGGAGCTCTTGCAGCAGCCTGGCGGCCTCGTTGGGGTTACGGCACAAGGCTTCCCAGTCATTCATCAGATCGCTTTTTTGCAAAACGTCAGAAGAGAAGAGTTTTGGATAGAGGATAGTCAGCAAGGCGTCGCGCAGCCGCTGGAGGTCATTGATCGGCTTTAGCAGCACATCCTCCACGCCTAGCCTGAGCATGGTGGCGACATCGGTCATTTTATCGGTGGCGGAGATAACCAGCACTGGGATTTTTATCCCCTGTAACCGCAAATTTTCCACAAACTCAATGCCGCCCATCTCGGGCATCGCCAAATCACACAAAATCAGGTCCGGGGGATGGTCTTCCACCAGTTCAAGGGCATCGAGGCCATTGACTGCTTCCGTGTAAGTTGCCCCCAATGAGCTCACGAACCCCGCCAGCACTGACCGGAAAACGGCTTCGTCTTCGACAATCAGAATGTGCTTGCTTGTAAGTGGCTTATCCATCGGGGTCCCCCTGCGTATATTCTTCTAATAGTGGCCCATAAAACCCGATTCTGCTTGTCAGAATTGTCAGATTCGTGCAATGACGAGTGAATGACCGAGGAAGTCGCCTCAGTAAGTGCGTTGTCAGCCAGCGAGGTTGTTAGGTAACATATCGACAACACGCATTCAATAGCGCGCATCGCGCTGCCTAACGCCATTCAGGAGCTATTTTGTCACAGCCATGCCCTTGCGGGAGCGGTGAAGTATACGAAAAGTGCTGCCAGCCTTTTTTACTCAACGCCCAGATTGCCCCGACTCCGTCAGCCTTGATGCGTTCTCGCTACAGCGCTTATGCCATGCAAGACGCTGACTATTTGATTGCCACTTGGCACGCGGACTGCCAGCCGGAGCGCTGGAGAGAAAACTTAGAAGAAGGCTTTAAAAACACCCAATGGCTGGGGTTGAACGTCATTGACGCGCAGCCGGGTAAACAGGCTGACGAAGGCTATGTTGAGTTTGCCGCCCGCTTCCAAGAGCCGGATTCAGCAGAGATTCATCTGGTTCACGAGCGTTCGCGCTTTCTTCGCGTGAATGAACGCTGGTACTATATTGACGGAATTAAACCCCAGACGGGCAGAAACGACAGTTGCCCCTGCGGTTCAGGTAAAAAATATAAGAAGTGTTGCGGTCGCTGATTCTGCCCGCACTATTTTAACGATATCCAGTAGACGCTTAGGACAGGATCCACACCCCCATGCCGCAACAAAATATACAAACTAAGGTATTACGCACCATTTGCCCTGACGCTAAGGGCCTGATCGCCAAGATCACCAACATTTGCTACAAGCACGAACTGAATATTGTGCAAAACAACGAATTCGTCGATCACCGCACCGGGCGCTTCTTCATGCGTACCGAGCTTGAGGGGATTTTTAACGATAATACGCTGTTGGCCGATCTGGACAGCGCGCTGCCGAAAGGCTCTGTGCGCGAGTTGCACAGCACCGATCGCCGTCGCATTGTGATTTTGGTGACCAAAGAAGCCCACTGTCTGGGCGATCTGCTGATGAAATCAGCCTACGGCGGTCTGGACGTTGAAATCGCCGCGGTTATTGGTAACCACGACACGCTGCAAACCCTGGTCGAGCGTTTTGATATTCCCTTCCACTTGGTGAGCCACGAAGGCTTGACCCGCGAACAGCACGACAGCGCGATGATGGAGCAGATTGACCAGTATCAGCCAGATTACGTGGTGTTGGCGAAATACATGCGCGTGCTGACGCCGGGCTTTGTGCAGCACTATCCACATCAGGTGATCAACATTCACCACTCCTTCCTGCCAGCCTTTATTGGCGCGCGCCCTTATCATCAGGCCTATGAGCGTGGCGTGAAGATTATCGGCGCGACGGCGCACTATGTGAATGACAGTCTGGACGAAGGTCCAATCATCATGCAGGACACCATCAACGTCGATCACACCTATACCGCTGAAGATATGATGCGTGCCGGTCGTGACGTGGAGAAAAACGTGTTGAGCCGCGCGCTTTATCGCGTACTCGCCCAGCGCGTGTTTGTTTACGGCAACCGCACCGTTATTCTGTAATTGCTCAAATTGGCGGTGTTTTCTGTACAGAGAAGCACCGCCAAGGGCAAAAAAACAACAAACGAACATTTTTAGCGGTTTCAGGGCTTTACACCGCAGTTCCATTTGGTATTATGCGCCCCGTTCACCGCAACAGCCGAAGCGATGAATGCAGTATGTAGTAAACAATTCGAAATCCACGAATTTCGTGGTGGGGTTCCCGAGCGGCCAAAGGGAGCAGACTGTAAATCTGCCGTCATCGACTTCGAAGGTTCGAATCCTTCCCCCACCACCATCTTAAATACTCCTGCATTACCTCTCAAAAAAACCAACCTAAAATAGAATACCGCGCTGGGAAGGATGGAGAAGCTTCGATGAAGGTTCGAGCCGAGCGAAGCGAGACAGCGTTGCGCAGCAACGACCCGAAGGGCGAGGCCAGCGGCCGAGTAATCCTTCCCCCACCACCATCTCAAGCAGTAACTCTGCGCTCCTACTAAAGATTCAAAACACCTTCAAATCTCCAAACTATTCTTTCTCTATTTCAAACCTATACCACCTCTTAAACCAAGCCTTCCCCCCAATCCCGAAGAGAAGACCTGATTCAATCCCTATCCGAGCTTAATCACCCGGTCTGCCGTTTCTATGGTGGATGGCCGATGGGCGATGAAGATGCGGGTGATATCCAGTTCTCTGATGGCCTGATTGATTTTGGATTCATTATCCAAATCCAAATGGCTGGTCGCTTCATCAAGGAACAGAATTGCCGGGCGGCGATAGAGCGCGCGGGCAATCAATAGCCGCTGTTTCTGCCCGCCGGACAAGCTGTTGCCCAACTCGCTTATCAGCGTTTCATAGCCCATCGGCATCTTTTCGATATCAGCATGAATGTTGCAGCGGCGGGCACAGTCAACAATCCGCGCCTCATCCTTCTGCTCATCAAAGCTGGCAATATTCTCGCCAATCGAACCGGCAAACAGCGTGTCGTCCTGCAACACGCAGGCTATGCAGCTGCGGTAATTATTTAGACCAGCGGTGGTGATATCCATACCGTTAATCAGCACCCGGCCCTGCGTCGGAGCCAGCAGCCCGGTCATGATCTTCATTAGCGTGGTTTTACCCTGCCCCGACGGCCCGACAATCGCCACGCTCTCGCCCGCCGCGACCGACAGATTCAGGCCGTTGATTAATGGCGCAGATAGGCTGTCATACTGGAAAACCAAGTCGCGCACGTCGAGCGACGCCGCCTCGCCACCGCGCAGCAATTGGCGCTCCGGCAGGCTCTTCTCGGTGTCAGTCAGCGCAATATCCGCAATACGGTCGCGGTGCAGCGAAAGCATCCTCAGCTGTAAAACCATGTTGAGCAGGTTGGCCGCGCGCTCAGAGAATTGGCCACGATAGGTGTTGAAAGCAACGAACATCCCCAGCGTCATATGGCCGTCGATCACCTGACTCGCCCCCAGCCACAGCAGCGCCACCTGATCGAGAGTGGCAATCAGCGTGTTACCGCCGGTGAACATCATCTCGAACTTGGTTTTGCGCACCGTGGCATTGGCGTTATCAATGTTCATGTTGAGCCAGAAGTTAGCGCGCGTCTTCGACAGCCCCAACGCCTTCAGCGTGCTGATGCCATACAGGGTTTCCATAAAGTGGGAACCGGCACGGGCGCTTTTGACGATTTGCTCCTCGGACACCTGCCGATAGGCGTTATAAGTGGAAAGCCTAAAGATGACGTAAATCGCGGTGAAGCCAAGAATGACCCAAATCAGCCAGCCGCCGTACAGCACCATCATCACAATCAGGCCAATAGACATGATGCCGTCGATAATACTGTTGACCACGTTGGTGGTCAGCGTGGTGCGCAGCGTGTCGAGCGAGGTAAAGCGCGACTGAATATCGCCGAGTTTGCGCTTCTCGAAATAGTCCAACGGCAGCTTCAGTAGGTGGTCAAACAGCCGCGCTTTCCACTGCACATCAATCAGCGTACTCATCACCAAAGAGGTCCAGGCACGCAGCATGCTCACGCCGGTACGGAAGATGATGAAGAACAGCAGCCCGAGGCAAATCAGGGTCAGCAGGTCGGGGTCTTTGGCCGGGATCACGTGGTCCATTACCAACTGCATGCCCACCGGCAGCAGCAGGTTGACCGACTCGATCATCAGCGACAGGCAGAAGATCTTGGTCAGCGCGGGGATTAAGCCGCTGACATTGCCCATCATTTTGCGCAGATTCAGGCGAACGCGCGGCTTTTCCGAAGTAAATCCGCTGTCCGGCCACAGCTCCAGCGCCACGCCGGTGAAATGCTCCGACACCTCGCGGATACCCAGCGAGCGCTGACCAAAGGCCGGGTCGTGAATAATCACTTTGCCCTGCTTCACCGCCACCAGCACCACGAAATGGTTAAGATCCCAGTGCAGAATGCAGGGGGTTTTCAGCGCATTCAGCTCATCTATGTCGAGCTTCAGGGCGCGGGATTTCAGCTCCACCGAGGTGGCAATATCCATCAGGGTGCGCAGGGTCGCACCACGGGATGAAATGCCAAAACGCTGGCGCAGACTCTGCAAATCAACATGCTTGCCGTGATAACCGCAGACCATCGCCAGGCAGGCCAATCCGCACTCGGCGGCCTCGGTTTGGATGATTTGCGGGACTTTATGACGGAAGCCGAAATGCAGACTGTTTGCCAGTTCGCGCACGTTATCGAGATTCATTTATCGGCCCCACCACACTTTTCTTCATGCTGTAATACGGAGATAGCATCCACTGATAGAGCGGGCGTTTTTCGAGGAACATCGTAGACTCCGCTTTCATGCCACTGGATAAATTGAGCGTTTCGCCATGCCAGTTGAGCTGGCTTTTATCTAAAGAGACGATCACTTTGTAATAAGGCCCGCTGACCGTACCATTGGGGTTTTTCGGCGCGCTGGAGTAGGAATTTAGCTCCTGCTCCGACACCGGCGCGGAGGAAACAGATTCTACGCGTCCGGGGAACTGGCCATATTTTTCAAAGGGATAGGCTTCATAGCGGATATTAATCTCTTCCCCGGGCTTGACGTAAGGCACGCTTTCATTGGGCAACCATGCCACCAAGAAGAAAGGCGAATTCTTGGCCGGAACCAGCTGCGCCAAACTGTCACCGGCATTGACCATCTGCCCCGGCGTCACGCTGAGTGAGGAGATCTTGCCGTCGGTCGGCGCGGTGATCAGCAGCGAGCCTTTGGCATCGGCCTCGGCCAGCTGGCGGTCTAAATCATTGCGCTGCACACCGTATTGCGAAATTTGATTGTCGAAATCGGCGGCGCGGGTCACCAGCTCGCTACGCAGGTTGGTTATCTGCAATGACTCTTGGATAGATTGGGTGTTGAGGCTCTGGAACGAGGTTTGTTGCTGGTAGAACAGGTAGCGTTGGTTATTCAGCTGATCGGTGTTGATCAGCCCTTTACGCTGATAAGCGCCATAGTTCTGCATGCTTTGCTTCATCGCATCCAGCCCCTGCTGCGCCGACGCCACCATGTCCTGCGACACCTTGTGCGCCTTCTCATACTGATCGAGCTGCTGCTGCAAATTGTCCAGCGTGGTGCGCTTATTGTTTTGCAACTGAGTGATGATGGTGTCTATCTGGTCGCGCTGTTTATTGATTGCCGACAGCGTGGTGGTGCTGACATTACCGGCCTGCGTCACCCGGCTGACATCAATTTGATACAGCGGCTGACCCTTTTTGACCGTTTTGCCGGTTTCCACCATTAAATTGGTTACCACGCCCTGCTCCGGGCTGAATAAATTAATGCTGTGCGGTTGGGTGATCACTTCACCACTCACATTAATTCGGCGAGTGTAATTGGAGAAAATCAAGAAACTAAGCAGTGCGATAAGAAATAGCGCGGTCAATGAGGTCACAACCCAAACGGGCCATCCCGCTAATAGCAGCGCCTTACCGGCCCAGTGGTTTTGTTGATGTTCATTCACTTCTTTACGAAAGAGCATCTAGCTTAACCCTCAATGAACATGATGTTGAAACCTCTGGATAATGTTCATTGAAAGATAGTCAGCAGTTGGATAACTGGCAACTGTGATTCATCTGAAATAGATGAATTTATTGGTAAAGTTGACCACTGCTCTGTTTATCGCCAACGCCATAATATCTTCTCAGCAATCCAATCACGCAGCGTTAATATTTCCTTTGCTGATTATCTGCTAAGTAATAGCGAAATATTTATATCCACACAGACTTAGAAATAAATAACAACACTTGGCACTGATCGGTGAAAAATAGAACTTTGCGTAACATTCTCATCAGGTTACTTAATAATCATCAATAGTGATAAATAACGAGAAAATATAAAAACTAAAAAATATTTAATTTTAATTTATTAAATATCATAAAGTTACATGGATATTACATTTAAGGAGATTATTCCTAATCACCTCAGCCGCTGAGTGTCCTAGGCTTAAGTCACATGAGGACATGAGTACGAAAACAAATATCTTTCTTACTCCTGTATTCATCGGATCTCAGGAAGTCGGGATCTCAGTTTTCACAAACTAAGAGGATGACCCAAGATGAAACAGTTAACAGAACGTGACATTGAAATGGTTAATGGTGCTGGTTGGTCGGAAGATGTAAATAAAGTTGCTGACCGCCTGTCAAACTTTGGTCAAAAAGCGGTAGATGATACCGGCAATGCGGTGAATAAGGCTTATGGCCAAATTTCAGACGCGCTGGGTAGAGCTAACGACTATCTGACCTCCTAGTCTGGCGGTAAATAGTATCTAAACCTAATAGCTCACAACCTGAGTTTATAATTGGGTTCATGCAGGCGCTCACCTCGGTGAGCGCCTTCTTTTTGGAGCATGGTTTACCGCAAAGCAATTGGCTAAACCCCAACATTGCGTTTGTCGGTTTTGGTCATGCTGGCCTTGAGTTTGCCGATTAACTCACTGCGGAAATCCCCCAGCTTCGGCTTATCCCCTTCCAGCCAAGGCAGCGGGCGGCAAAGCTCCATGGTCTTGATACCCAAACGGGCGGTCAGCAGCCCGGCACCAATCCCCTGCGCCGCGCGGGCCGAGAGGCGAGCCGCCAAGTCTTGCGACATCCAGTCCATGCCGACTTCGCGCACCAGCTCAGAAGCCCCGGCAAAAGCGATATTTAACAGCACCAGTCGGAACAGGCGCAGTCGGCTGAAATAGCCCAGCTCAATGCCGTACAGCACCGCGATGCGATTCACCAGACGCAAATTGCGCCAAGCGATAAACGCCATATCCACCAGCGCCAGCGGGCTGACGGCGATCATCAGCGCCGACTCGGCCGCCGAATTGCTGATTTCGCGCCGCGCCTGAGCGTCCAATACTGGCTGAACCAGCCGAGCATAAAGCTCGACCACTTCGCGATCGTTTTGGGTTTCGTGCAGAGAAGCCTGCCAACGCTGTAAGGCCGGATGGCTTTTATCCAGCCCGGCCTGCCCGGCCAATTTTTCGCAGAATGCGCGCCCCTGCCCCAAACCGTGGCTGTGCAGCAAATCGCGGGCGACGTCGCGCTCGTCGGCACGCTGGCGCAGGCGATACAAACGCCGCCACTCGGTGAGCAGTGAACCCACGCCCGCCACCACGATCAGGCCACCGGCGGTGCAAGCCCCCAACGCTACCCAATCTTGCTGAACCCACGCGGTATGCACCCATTGCACACCCTGAGCTATCACGCTGACACCAAACACGGCGGCACCGAGACGCACCATTTTGCCCCATAGGCTGCGGCGCGGCTTCAGCGCGCGGTTAATCACGGCCTCGGCTTCGCCCTCTTGCTGCTCAATCTCAGCCTCGCTGGAAACCGGCAGAAAGCGCTCGGCCTGAACGCCGTCAAAGGCCTGCCCGGCGCGCAGAACCGGCTGTTCCGGCTCCTTGATACTCTGTTCGAAATCGATACGCGGTTTGATAGGTTCGCTCATCGCATTTTATCTCCCAGTAAGAACTCCATCACGGCGTCCAGCCGAATGTGCGGCAAAGGCGCGTCCACGCTGGTTTCGCGCGGGCGGAACTCATCAAAATGGAACCCCTGCTGCTGCCAGAACGCCGCGCCCGGCAGTCTGGCAGGCACTTCTCCGGGGAATACGGTCAGCGGCGCGCCGTCTTGCAGGCGATGCCCCTTCAAGGCAGGCACCGACTGCCCCTGATATTCCACAATCCCACTTTCGGTGGCCTGCACCGAGGCCAAGCCCGCGCAGTCCATGCTGATCCCTTCAAAGGCGGCGTTCTGCCACGCCTCCTGCACCAACTGCTGGAGCAGCGACACCAGATTGGCATGCTGATCCCCCGTAATATGGTCAGCCTTGGTGGCGGCAAACATCAGTTTGTCGATGCAAGGGTTGAACAAACGGCGGAACAGCGTGCGCTTGCCATAGTGGAAACTCTGCATCAGCTGCGTTAGCGCCAGCCGCATGTCGTTAAACGCCTGTGGCCCGCTGTTTAGGGGCTGGAGGCAGTCCACCAACACAATTTGGCGGTCGAAACGGACAAAATGATCTTTATAGAAGCCCTTGACCACTGACTGGCAGTAATAGTCAAACCGCGCGCGCAGCATGCCCAAATTACTGTTCTTGTCAGCCTGCGCCAGTTGGGCGTCGCTGTACTTTTGCATCTCAGGCCAGGGGAAGAATTGCAGCGCCGGTGCGCCGGCCAAGTCACCCGGCAGCACGAAGCGCCCCGGCTGAATAAAGTGCAAGCCTTCCTGTTTACAGCGATGCAGGTAGTCGGTGTAAGCCTGCGCAATAGCCGCCAGCTGGTTTTCATCCGCCGGGGCCAGTGGGTCACACTGCTGACAGAGTGCTAACCAAGGCTTGGCCCATTCGGCGCGATCCCCTTGCAACAGGCCCGCCATCTGCCGCGACCAGTCGAGATAGTTCTGCTCCAGCATCGGCAAATCCAGCAGCCATTCGCCGGGATAGTCGACAATTTCTAAATAAAGGGTGGAAGTATCTTTGAAGTGGCGCAGCAGCGACTCGTTGGAGCGATAGCGCAGGGCCAATCTAATCTCACTGACGCCGCGCGTTGGCGTCGGCCAGTTCGGCGGCGTGCCGTGCAGCTGGGCAATGCCTTCATCATAGGTAAAGCGAGAGATACCGAGGTCGCGCTGCGGCACGCGCTTGACGCCTAGCAGGCGCTCTTCGCGCGCGGCGGAGAAAAGGGGTAAACGTGCGCCGCTGTGTAAGTGCAGCAGCTGATTAACGAAGGCGGTAATAAAGGCGGTTTTGCCGCTACGGCTAAGACCGGTCACCGCGAGACGCAGGTGCCGGTCCATACCGCGATTGACCAGTGAATTAAACTCGTTTTGTAGTCTTTTCATTGCTCTCCGTGGCGTAGCGCCCAAATAACGCGGTCAAAATTCTTTTGAACAGGGGCTCTAATAATAGTGCTAAAACATAGCGCAGTGGACCTTTTCCTACCACGCCCAGCACGCGAGCGGCCATACCAGCGGGCACGAAAGTCAGTGCGACCATGACGGCGAATCTGAACACTTTCTTCAGCAGGCTGCGATTGCCCGGCAGCGAGGAAGTCAGAGTACGCATAAATACACTCCTTTTGCGGGGAAAACCCTTAGCGGATGGAAGGAAAGGCCCGAAGCCACCGCACGGCAGCTTCGGCAAATAGGGACATTACAACTGGCGGAAACGGCTGCGAACGCCAAAGGTTTCCGAGGTCACGTAACGCTCAACCTGGCGTAAACGCTGCTCGCTGGCTTTTAATTCGCGGTCGGCTTCATCCAGCAAATTTCTTGGCGACGGCTGATTTTCATCATCAAACTCGTGGGCTGGTGCCGGTTCTAGCACAAAGCACAGCACGATGTAGGCCACCACGGTAAACATAAACAGGCCGAAGAAAATCGACAGTACGGCCATCACGCGCAGCAGCATTACCGGCACGCCAAGATAGTGAGCAAGCCCGGCCAGCACGCCTTTGAACACGCCCTCTTCCGGCACGCGGTACAGCTTACGTTCTGCAAGACTTCTCGCCATTATGACTGCCTCCAGCTTGGGTGCTCGGCATCCAGAATCTCTTCCAGCGCCTGAATTCTTTCGCGCATGCGGCGCGCGTCTTGGGTTAACTGCGCGAGATTTTGCTTCTCATGCTGGGTTAACTGATTACCACTTTGCGATCGGTTGCTGTAGTGCAGCCACAACCAGATAGGTGCGACAAAAAGCACAAAGATGGTCAGTGGAATGGCTAAAAACAGGAAGCTCATTGCATCTCCTTATGAGTCTTATTACTGCCGGGAACGACATTTATCCTGCAACAACCTGCCTGCGAACAGGCAGGTTTTTCAAGCGAATTACGCGTCCTGATTGCCTTGCATCTTAGCTTTCAATGCCGCGATTTGCGCACTGATTTCATCGTCAGCTTTCAACTCAGCAAACTGCTGGTCCAGCGACTTCTTTTTACCAATGCTAACGCTTTCTGCTTCAGCTTCCATGTGGTCGATACGGCGTTCGAACTGCTCGAAACGCGCCATGGCTTCATCAATCTTACCGCTGTCTAACTGGCGGCGAACGTCGCGTGAAGAAGAAGCTGCCTGATGGCGCAGCGTCAGCGCCTGCTGGCGTGCACGGGTTTCGGTCAGTTTATTTTCCAACTCACCAATTTCCGACTTCATGCGATCCAGCGTCTCTTCAACCACGGTAACTTCATTTTTCAGCGTGGCGACTAAGTCAGCCAGCTTTTGCTTTTCAATCAGCGCGGCGCGAGCCAAATCGTCTTTGTCTTTACGCAGAGCCAGCTCGGCTTTGTCCTGCCATTCAGCCTGCTGCGCTTCACCCTGCTCGATACGGCGGTTCAACTGTTTCTTTTCCGCTAAGGCGCGAGCCGAGGTAGAACGCACTTCCACCAGCGTATCTTCCATTTCCTGAATCATCAGGCGCACCAGCTTCTGTGGATCTTCGGCTTTGTCCAACAGGTTGTTGATGTTGGCATTTACGATGTCAGCGAAACGAGAAAAAATACCCATAGTCAAAATTCCTCTTTGATTCTGTTGTCCTCCGGTAACCCCGGGCAACAAGTCATAAAACGTCCGGCCAAGTGTTACCGGTGAATACTGCCAGCCATTAATCAGTTAACGACTGCGTGTAATACCTATATCAAATCCCGTGCCAACTTTTTAATTCTTATATTGTGTTGAATTATATCGATTTTTATTTTTACGTCGATTTGGTGATATTTGACGTATGATTAAATTAACTAAAAATTAGTTTTTTTCACCACCTCAAAACCACCAATTGGCATCAAAAGGAGCAAGGATGGCCGAAACTACCGACAACCTATTGGGTGAAGCCAATGCGTTTATCGAAGTATTGGAGCAAGTTTCTCAATTGGCGAAGCTCAATAAGCCGGTGCTGGTCACCGGCGAGCGCGGCAGCGGCAAGGAGCTGATCGCCCACCGCCTGCACTATCTCTCTCCGCGCTGGCAGGGGCCGTTTATCTCTTTGAACTGCGCGGCGCTGAATGAAAACCTGCTCGACTCCGAGCTTTTTGGTCACGAGGCGGGTGCCTTTACCGGCGCGCAAAAGCGCCATCTTGGGCGATTCGAGCGCGCCGACGGCGGCACCCTGTTTCTTGACGAACTCGCCACCGCGCCAATGCTGGTGCAGGAAAAGCTGTTACGAGTGATTGAGTATGGCCACTTGGAACGCGTGGGCGGCAGCCAACCGCTACAGGTGGATGTGCGCCTGGTCTGCGCCACCAACGACGACCTGCCCGCGTTAGCCGCCGAAGGGAAATTCCGCGCCGACCTGCTCGACAGGCTGGCTTTCGACGTGGTCCAGTTACCGCCATTGCGCGAGCGCCAGCAGGACATCATGCTGTTGGCCGAGCACTTTGCTATCCAGATGTGCCGCGAGCTGTCTCTGCCGCTGTTCCCCGGCTTCACCCCTCACGCCAAGCACACTCTGCTGACCTATCGCTGGCCGGGCAACGTGCGTGAGCTGAAAAACGTGGTGGAGCGCTCGATGTACCGCCATGGCAGCAGCGACTTCCCGCTCGACAACATTATTCTTAACCCTTTTGCTCGCCATAACGCGGCCTCTGAGGAGCCTGCACCTGAGACTTCCTACGCCAGCGCTTTACCTACCCTGCCGGTGAATTTGAAGCAGTGGGTCAACACGCAGGAGAAGCAGTTAATTGAGCAAGCCTTGCAGCAGGCGCGTTTTAATCAGCGCAAAGCCGCCGATTTGCTGGATGTGACTTATCACCAGCTGCGCGGAATGCTGAAGAAACATGATATTCAGGTGAAGGGCGAGGAGAACGGCTAAAAAGAGGCAAAAAAAAAGCCAGCACCCGAGCTGGCTAAGTAATACTGGAAGCAATGTGAGCAATGTCGTACCGATTAAGAGAGGCCCAAGCAGGTCTCCCTCAAGCGATAAAAGGATGATAATGGTTATCAGTATCGTCTGTGAAGTGGTTTGTTGAGAATTTCTCTCATTACCACACTAACCATGCAACTACTTGTTTCTTTTGAACTAATAGCCCTAATGTCCCTGTGGATCACCACTCAGGGAAGGGATCGGCCATTTCTAGCCATCTATCAATACCTTCCGCCATTTGCTCGACGCTTAACAGGCAGTCGTCGAGCCTGCGCACGATCTCTTCCTTATTTAGGTTCTGCCCGATAAACACGATCTCTTGGCGCATATCGCCAAACGGCTCCTGCCACTTTTCCATAATATGGGCTCGGGTTTCTTCATCCTGCGGCCAGTCGCGCTCCGGCAAAGCTTTCCAGAAGGTTCCGGCCAGACCATAGCGCGCGATGCCCCCGGCCTGACTCCAGTTCCCCGCGTGGCGCGGGCGGGTGGCAAGCCAGAAGAAGCCTTTGGAGCGCAATAAGGTGCCGCCGCCCCAGTCGCCGTGTACCACGCGATAGAACTTATCGGGGTCAAACGGCCTGCGCGCGGTGTAGACAAAGCTGCTAATGCCGTACTCTTCGGTTTCCGGCGTGTGCTCGCCGCGCAGCTCTTTTAGCCAGCCCGGGGCTTGCTGCGCCTTGGCAAAATCAAAGCGATGGGTGTTGAGCACGCGGTCAAGCGGCAAGGTGCCCGGCGAAATCGGAATAATGTCAGCTTCTGGATTGAGGCTTTGCAGCAGCGCAATCACCTCGCGCTGCTGGAAGCTGTCGAGCAGGTCGGTTTTGCTCACCAGCAGCACGTCGCAGAATTCAATTTGGTCGATAAGCAGGTCAGTCACGCTGCGCTCGTCATCTTCGCCGAGACTCTCCCCCGCCTCCTGCACGCTGCGCGCCTCTTGATACTGCTGCATAAAGTTGACGCCATCGACCACCGTCACCAGCGTGTCGAGACGGGCAAATTTCGACAGGCTCTGCCCCTCTTCGTCTTCAAAGGTGAAGGTTTCAGCCACCGGCAGCGGCTCAGAAATGCCGCTCGACTCAATCAATAGATAATCAAACCGCCCGGTCTGCGCCATCTCGCGCACGGAAATCAGCAAATCCTCGCGCAGGGTGCAGCAGATGCAACCATTACTCATCTCCACCAACTTCTCCTGCTGGCGGTCAAGAGTGATCTCATTGGAGACCAGCGCGGCATCGATATTCACTTCACTCATATCATTCACGATAACCGCCACGCGCAGCCCTTGGCGGTTATTCAGAATATGGTTGAGCACGGTGGTTTTACCTGCGCCAAGAAAACCTGACAGCACGGTAACGGGTAATAACGCCATAAAGACCTCGAAAGAAATGATGCAGGCCGCAACGGTTCAACCTACAGCATGATAAATTGTTATATTATAACATTACAATTGGCGTAGAATTTCAAGGCCTTTATTTCACGTCGTTGCATTAAATTGCGTGAAGTCTCGACAGATCAACCGGAGTTTCACGCAATGGATTGGGGAGGCTGGCAGAGTACGGTACACTTAAGCTATTGCTACTTAACATTGAAGCCCTTATGCGTCGTCTAACATTGTGGATGCTATTACTGGGTGGTTTCGCGAATGCGGCGATTTCTGCCACACCGCCCGAACAGCCACCCGTCACCAGCCCGCGCCCCGTGGTGCAAAATGCCGATATCCGCCAGAGCGGTTTCGTCTATTGCGTGAATGGCATGGTTAATACTTTTAACCCGCAGAAAGCCAGCAGCGGCCTGATCATTGATACCCTTGCGGCACAGCTGTATGACCGGCTGTTAGACGTTGACCCATATACCTACCGGCTGATCCCCGAGTTGGCACAGAGCTGGGAAGTGCTGGATGACGGCGCGACCTATCGCTTCCACCTGCGCAAAGACGTGCCGTTCCAGACCACGGCGTGGTTCACCCCGACGCGTAAAATGAACGCGGATGACGTGGTGTTCAGCACCCAGCGCATTATCGATCCGCAGAATCACTATCACAGCGTCAACGGCGACGATTACCCCTATTTCGACAGTTTGCAATTCGCCCACGCGGTGAAAAGCGTCAAAAAGCTGGATGACTACACCGTGGAGTTCCGCCTGAACAAGCCGGACGCCTCTTTCCTGTGGCATTTAGCCACCCACTACGCGCCTATTCTGTCGGCGGAATACGCCGATGATTTGCAGAAAAAAGGCAATGAAGAGCAGATTGACCGCCAGCCAATTGGCACCGGTCCCTTCCAGCTCAGCGAGTACCGCACTGGCCAATATGTGCGTCTGGCGCGTAATGGCGAATACTGGAAAGGCGTGCCGCGCATGGCGCAAGTGGTGATTGACATGGGCGTCGGCGGCACTGGGCGTCTGTCAAAATTGCTCACCGGCGAGTGCGACGTACTGGCCTATCCGGCGGCCAGTCAGCTCTCTATTTTGCGCGATGACCCACGGCTGCGGCTGACCCTGCGCCCCGGCATGAACGTGGCTTATCTGGCCTTCAATACCAATAAAGCGCCGCTCAACGATCCGCGCATTCGTCAGGCGATTGCCCTGTCTATCAACAACCAGCGCCTGATGCAGTCGATCTATTACGGCACGGCCGAGACGGCGGCGTCTATCTTGCCACGCGCCTCTTGGGCCTATGACAGCAACGCCACGGTGACCGAGTACAACCCGGACAAAGCGCGGCAAATTCTCAAAGATCTCGGTCAGGAAAAACTCACCCTGCGCCTGTGGGTACCGACCGTTTCACAGTCTTACAACCCTAGCCCGCTGAAAACCGCCGAGCTGATCCAAGCGGATTTAGCTCAGGTGGGCATTAAGGTGATTATCGTGCCGGTCGAGGGGCGTTTTCAGGAAGCCCGGTTGATGGAGATGAACCATGATCTGACGCTGGCGGGCTGGGCGACGGACAGTAATGACCCGGACAGCTTCTTCCGCCCGATGCTGAGCTGCGCGGCAATCCGTTCGCAGACCAACTATGCTCATTGGTGTGATCCTGACTTCGACCAGCTGCTGCGCCAAGGCTTGCTGTCTCAGCAGCTTTCCCAGCGCATTGAGTATTATCAGCAGGCGCAGCACATCCTTGAAGAGCAGTTGCCGGTGCTGCCGCTGGCCTCCTCGCTGCGCCTTCAGGCTTATCGCTACGACATTAAAGGGCTGGTGCTAAGTCCGTTTGGTAACTCCTCGTTTGCCGGGGTATTCCGCGATACCGAAACCAAGGAAGCGCCATGATTATCTTCATTTTACGGCGTTTGCTGCTGCTGATGATCACCCTGTTCTTACTGAGCATGGTGGCCTTCAGCCTGAGCTATTTCACGCCGAATGCGCCACTGCGCGGGGCATCCTTATGGGACGCCTATCGCTTCTACTTCACCGGCCTGTTCCAGTTTGACTTCGGCGTCTCCAGCATTAATGGCGAGAACATCAGCAGCCAGTTGAAAGCCGTGTTCCCGGCGACCATGGAGCTGTGCGTTCTGGCGTTCACGCTGGCCTTGTTGGTGGGTATTCCACTGGGGATCACCGCGGGCGTGATGCGCGGCAAATGGCCCGACGTGGCTATCAGCACGCTGGCCCTGCTCGGCTTCTCCATTCCGGTGTTCTGGCTGGCCCTGCTGCTGATGCTGTTCTTCTCGCTACAGCTCGGCTGGCTGCCGGTATCCGGGCGGCTGGATTTGCTCTATCAATTGAAAACGGTAACCGGGCTGACGCTGATTGACGCCTGGATGTCAGACTCGCCTTATCGCCATGAGATGATAGTCAGCGCCATTCGCCATATGATCCTGCCTATCGCCGCGCTGGCGGTGGCACCAACCACCGAAGTGATCCGCCTGATGCGTATCAGCACTGACGACGTGTTAACCAAAAACTATGTCAAAGCCGCCGCCACTCGCGGTCTGTCGCGCTTGACCATCATTCGCCGCCACGTGCTACACAACGCCCTGCCGCCGATTATCCCTAAGCTGGGCCTCCAGTTCTCCAGCATGCTGACGCTGGCAATGATCACCGAAATGGTCTTCAACTGGCCGGGAGTTGGCCGCTGGATGATTAACGCCATTCGCCAGCAGGATTACGCCGCCATTTCCGCCGGGGTGATGATTGTTGGCAGTCTGGTGATTGTGGTCAACGTCCTTTCCGACATCCTCGGCGCATTAACCAACCCATTGAAACATAAGGAATGGTATGCCCTTCGATAACGTATACCGTGAAAAACAGATGCCAAGCCCGTTCCGCCAGATGTGGGGGATTTTCTATCGCGACACCTTGTCGATGATTGGCTTCTATGGCGTGTTGGGTTTGCTGTTCTTATGTATTTTTGGCCACCTGCTGGCACCCTATGCCCTTGACCAACAGTTCTTGGGCTCGCAGCTGCTGCCACCTTCGTGGTCGCGAAACGGCAACGTGGCCTTCTTCTTAGGCACGGACGACCTTGGCCGCGATTTGCTGAGTCGAATTTTGACCGGCGCGGCCCCGACCTTCGGTGGCGCAGTGCTGGTGACGCTCGCCGCCGCCTTCTTCGGGGTGATTATCGGCGTGCTGGCTGGCATTACCCGCGGGCTGAAGTCGGCGGTGCTCAACCATATTCTCGACACCTTACTGTCTATTCCGTCGCTGCTGCTGGCGATCATCGTGGTGGCCTTTATTGGCCCGAAACTTGAACACGCCATGCTCGCGGTCTGGATGGCGCTGTTACCGCGCATCGCCCGTACTATCTATAGTGCGGTACACGACGAGCTGGAAAAAGAGTATGTGATCGCGGTGAGGCTGGACGGCGCGTCGACTTGGCAAATCCTGCGTTACGCGGTGCTGCCAAATATCGTGGCGGTGTTAGTCACCGAGTTTACCCGCGCCCTGTCGATGGCGGTGCTGGACATCGCGGCGCTGGGCTTCCTTGATTTAGGCGCGCAGCTGCCGTCGCCGGAATGGGGAGCCATGCTCGGGGATTCGCTAGAACTGGTCTATGTCGCCCCTTGGTCAGTGATGCTGCCGGGCGCGGCGATTTTGGTCAGCGTGTTGCTGATAAACCTGCTGGGTGACGGTATGCGTCGGGCAATTAATGCGGGAGTGGAATAATGCCGTTACTCGATATCCGCAATCTGACCATTGAATTTATGACCTCTGACGGCCCGGTAAAAGCCGTCGACCGAGTGAGCATGACGCTCAACGCCGGTGAAATTCGCGGGCTGGTGGGCGAGTCTGGCTCAGGCAAGAGCCTGATAGCCAAAGCTATTTGCGGCGTCACCAAAGACAACTGGCGGGTTACCGCCGACCGTATGCGTTTCGACGACATCGACTTGTTGCACCTCTCGCCGCGCGAACGCCGCCGCCTGATCGGTCAGAATATTTCGATGATTTTCCAAGAGCCGCAGTCCTGTCTCGACCCGTCCGAAAGCATCGGCAAGCAGCTGATGCAGGCGATCCCCGGATGGACTTACAAAGGCCACTGGTATCAGCGTTTCGGCTGGCGCAAGCGCCGCGCCATTGAGCTGCTGCACCGCGTCGGGATTAAAGATCACAAAGACATCATGGCGAGCTTCCCCTATGAGCTAACCGAGGGCGAATGCCAGAAAGTGATGATTGCCATCGCGCTGGCCAATCAGCCACGGCTGCTGATTGCCGATGAACCGACCAATGCCATGGAGCCGACCACGCAGGCGCAGATTTTCCGCCTGCTTTCGCGGCTCAACCAGAACAACAACACCACCATTTTGCTTATCAGCCACGACCTGCAAATGATGAGCAAGTGGGCCAATCGGGTCAACGTGCTGTATTGCGGGCAGACGGTGGAAAGCGCCATTTGTGAAGACCTACTGGTGGCGCCGCATCACCCTTATACCCAAGCCTTAATCCGCGCCATGCCGGATTTTGGCCGCTCGCTGCCGCACAAAAGCCGCCTGAATACACTGCCCGGCGCCATTCCCTCTCTGGAGCATCTGCCAGTGGGTTGCCGCCTAGGGCCGCGTTGCCCTTATGCACAAAAGAAATGTATTGAGACACCGCGTCTGCGAGTGGTTAAGACTCACGCCTTCGCCTGCCACTTCCCGCTCAACATGGAGGAGCAATGATGGTTGAGACCCTGCTTGAAGTTCGCAATCTGAGCAAAACCTTCCGTTATCGCACCGGACTGTTTCGCAAAATGGACCTTGATGCCGTCAAACCGGTGAGTTTCACCCTTCGCGAGCGCCAGACGCTGGCGATCATTGGTGAAAACGGTTCCGGCAAGTCGACCCTGGCGAAAATGCTCTCGGGGATGATTGAACCGTCGGGCGGCGAGATCCTGATTGATGACCAGCCGCTGAACTACGGCGATTACCGTTTCCGCAGCCAGCAAATCCGCATGATTTTTCAGGACCCGAGCACCTCGCTCAACCCGCGCCAACGTATCGGCCAACTGCTGGAAGCCCCGCTGCGCCTAAACGGCGAGTTGGACGGCCCGCAGCGCGAGCAGCGCATCAACCAGACCTTGCGTCTAGTGGGCATGCTGCCAGACCACGCTTATTATTATCCGCACATGCTGGCCTCCGGCCAGAAGCAGCGTGTGGCGCTGGCCCGCGCGCTTATCTTGCAGCCGAAGGTGATTATCGCCGATGAAGCCTTGGCCTCGCTGGACATGTCGATGCGTTCGCAAATCATCAATATGATGCTTGAGTTGCAAGAGAAGCAGGGTATCTCCTACATCTATGTGACCCAGCATCTGGGCATGATGAAGCACATCAGCGATCAGGTGATTGTGATGCACGGCGGTGAAGTGGTGGAGCGCGGAAATACCGCCGAAGTGCTCGCCGCGCCGCTGCACGACCTGACCAAACGGCTAATTTCCAGCCATTTTGGTGAAGCATTAAGCGCTGACGCATGGCGACGCGATGGTGGAAAAAGCTAAAGAAAATTTCATTGCCAGTGTAGTTAAGCCAAAATTTGCGTTAGCGCGTAGCAAACAACAACCGGCGGTAAATTTTTTACTGGCCGGTTTTTTTATTCTCTGCCAGTAGAAAGCCCCGTCTTATGGCTTTCTGTCGCGATTCCTTAGCTTTCTATTCTTTTTAGCTATTATTTATCGCTTAACATTATTTTATATGGCAACGCGTATCAGCAAGGATAGGGTCTGAAATTTTGCCTCATGCAAAGGACCCGATCATGGAACAACAGCGCCGAGCCGTTCATAACGGCTGGTATCACGAAACACAATCCAGTCAGCATGGTCATTTGCCGCATGACCCGCACGCTGCTCTTGTGCAAGATCGTTTTCTTCTTGGGCTAGATGCCCAACTCGACCCAACATTACGTCGCCTTTTTGCCGAACACTCCGGCTTGCTGGAAGGCTCGCGCGCGGCCTATGACGCGCTATTCCCGGAAAAAGTGGTTTTATCACGCACTGAAACGCTGTCTCTCTATGACCGTTTAAGCAGCGCGCTGACCGTCGCTCAGGTGACCGGAGTGCAGCCACTTTGTAGCCATTACGCTGCTCGCCTCGCCCCACTCTCCAGCCCAGACGCCTCCCGTGAAAGTAATATCCGCCAAACCCACATTACCCAGTTCGCCCGCCTGCTGGCGACCCACCCGACGCTTATCACGCCGCCGATGCTCACCCAACTAACTGAAGTCGGCTTGAGCACCAAAGATATCGTCACCTTTACCCAGCTGATCGGCTTTGTCAGCTATCAGGCGCGGGTACTGGCGGTGCTGGGTGCCCTGCGCGGGCGCGTTGCCGCCGTGCTTCCCGGCTTCCCGGCGCCTGAGAGCTGCGCACAAAACGGTTTCTCACTGACCCTGCGCCAGTGGCAATCTCGTCTGCCAGAAGTGGATTTGGAGAAAGCCAATAAATACCAGTTGGACGTGCTGGACCTGATCGCGCCAGACGCGCGCTCATCCTCCTTCTACCGGCTGTTAGTGCAGGATGCACCCTGTCTTAGCGAATTCTCCGCCGTGTTTAACCACGTGATGCACGCCCGCGAGCAGCAAAAAGCCACCTGGCGCGAGCTGGCGGCGGTGACCACTTCACGCCTCAATGGCTGCTTACACTGTGCCAGCATCCACGGCCGCTTCTATCTGGAAGCCGGTGGTGAGAAAGGCCTTATCGAGTCACTGTTTGATGAAGAGTGCGATGTCAGCAAACCCGGCGCTTTAGCCGCCAAAGCGCCCGTTGACGCCTCGCCGGAGCAAATTCTGCTGCACACCACCGCGTCGCTGACTCGCACGCCGGAACGCTTTAATGTCGAAGCCTTGCAGGCACTTTCTGACGCAGGCTACAGCGCGGCGCACTCTCTGGATATTCTGCTGACCAGCGCCCTTTTCGCTTGGTCAAACCGTCTGATCCAGACGCTGGGCGACACCACAGAGCAACGTTAAGACGCCTTTTCACCCCGCGCTATTTTCAAAGCTATCGGCAGAGTTTTAACCTGCCGATAGCTTTTTTGTTACAGCCTTTTCCCTTCATAACCGTTATTAGTCGTACTAATCTTATTTCCTAGCGAAAATTTAGTGTTAAAAAGTGAAGTAGATCACACTACAATCGCCGCCGTCTTTGTAAAGACTCTCCCTGTACTCCTTCATAAATACATTCAACTGGCTAAAAAACCTTACGCAGCGTTTATGCACGGTTTATTCATTGAAAATCAAACACATTCACCGCAAAAATTAATCAACCCCATATATTAGGTGGATAATTTATTAGTTTGTTATTTGAACGATAGAATCATTTGCTTCACGACAAAAACATAATTTTTAATTCTGCATAACATTTCGAACACAGTTTCATCAGCATGGCCGAGTTATATGTAACAGAAGATGTCAAACTCCTTGCCTCGTTTACGAAGATAGGGAACATTACCCGCCGTCATCCCATCTTATAACAATGCAAAGGGTGCTTATTTCGCGCCACTTATGTGTCTCCTGTCGTTCAGGGCAGGGAGTGATAAACCGAGGTTCTAGTGTCAACAGCAAACAAAAACACATCCAAAGAAGAAAGCGTCAGTTTGAACGCTTTCAAACAACCTAAAGCGTTCTACCTGATCTTCTCTATCGAGTTGTGGGAGCGTTTTGGTTACTACGGCTTGCAAGGGATCATGGCCGTCTATCTGGTCAAAATGCTTGGCCTCAGCGAAGCGGACTCCATTACCCTCTTCTCTTCCTTCAGCGCACTGGTCTACGGTTTCGTGGCTATCGGTGGCTGGTTAGGGGATAAAGTTCTCGGCTCGAAACGTGTGATTGTTCTCGGTGCTATCGTTCTGGCGCTAGGCTACTCATTCGTTGCCTATTCTGGCCACGACATCTTCTGGGTCTACTTAGGTATGGCGACTATCGCCGTCGGTAGCGGCCTGTTTAAAGCAAACCCATCCTCATTGCTTTCAACCTGCTACGAAAAAGATGACCCGCGTCTTGATGGCGCATTCACCATGTATTACATGTCAGTGAACATCGGCTCCTTCTTCTCTATGCTGGCGACGCCTTGGTTGGCGGCGACTTACGGCTGGAGCGTCGCGTTCTCCCTGAGCGTGGTGGGTATGCTGATCACCCTGCTGAACTTCATGTTCTGCCGCAAATGGGTTAAGCGCCAAGGTTCTAAGCCTGACTTCCAACCGCTGCAATTCAAGAAATTGCTGATGGTGCTGGTTGGCGTGGCGGTGCTGGTGTTTATCTCCAGCTGGTTGCTGCATAACCAAACTATTGCCCGTCTGGTGCTGGCAGTGGTGTCTGTGGGTATCATTATTGTCTTCGCCAAAGAGACATTTGGTATGCAAGGCATTGCGCGCCGTAAGATGATTGTCGCGTTTATTCTGATGTTAGAAGCCATTGTGTTCTTCGTGCTCTACAGCCAGATGCCGACCTCTCTGAACTTCTTCGCTATCCATAACGTCAATCATGACCTGCTGGGCATCAACTTCCAGCCAGAGCAGTTCCAGGCGCTGAACCCGTTCTGGATCATGGTGGCAAGCCCAATTCTGGCGGCGATTTACACCAAAGTCGGCGACAAAATGCCAATGCCGCACAAGTTTGCGATTGGTATGGTGCTGTGTTCTTGCGCATTCTTGGTTCTGCCTTGGGGCGCAACCATGGCGAGCGAGCAAGGTATCGTCTCTGTTAACTGGCTGGTGCTGAGCTACGCGTTGCAAAGTATTGGCGAATTGATGATTTCTGGTCTGGGTCTGGCGATGGTGGCACAGCTGGTTCCACAGCGCCTAATGGGCTTCATCATGGGTGCATGGTTCCTGACGACTGCGGCGGCGGCGATCATCGCTGGTTACGTTGCGGGCCTGACTGCGGTTCCTGCCACTGACATCACGGACAGCCATGCTTCACTGGCGATTTACAGCCACGTGTTTATGCAAATCGGTATTGCTACCGGCGTGATTGCCCTGCTGATGCTGCTGACAGCGTCTAAACTGCATCGCATGACGCTCGATCGCGAAGATGACAATAAAGAGCACGAGCTGGCCGCTGCCCGCTAATCACGTACTCTCTATCCAGATGGTTGACGAACGCCTCCGCAAGGAGGCGTTTTTTATTGCCTGAACCTCAGCTCACATAGAAATCCGCCACCGCGCGGAACACCTGCCAGCGATTTTTCTCCATCAGCATCATGTGCGTCGCCTCGCCGATTTCCATCCAGCGCCTTTCCGGCGACGAGGTGAATGAGGTGAAGTAAGGCGTCATCAGCTTCAGCGGCACGTCAGCATCCCATTCGCCGTGGACCAGCAGCACCGGCCGCGTTATGTCCTGCGGGCGATAAAACGGTCGATTGGCTCCCCAGTAGTCGCGCACATCCTGAATGGTGCCGTTGACCGCGCGCAGCGTTGGCGGCTGGGTCTGCTGGCTTTGCGGGTCTTCGGCCAGCGAGGCCGCCGCCCACGCCTCAAACCAGCCGTCCGGGATCAGGTCATGGCGATGCGCCTCGGGCGCGGCGTTAACCCAGCGCGGCCTGCTCTCTCCCACCGCCACTCGGCGATAAGCCCCTAGCTGCCCGCCTTCGTCCAGCCGCGAACCCCCTTCATTTACCCACTGCGGTGCCAGAACTACCAGCCGATTCACTTTTTCATTATTCTGGCTGGTATAGGCCGCCGCCACGCTGCCGCCCCACGACATGCCAAACACCTGCACGCGCTCCAGCCCGAGTTTTTGCCGCACCCAGTCCACCGCGCTACCCAAGTCACGCACGCCAGTTTCAGTGCCAAACAGCGGCGGGTTGTCGAACGGCGGCGCGTCCATTTCCGCCGGGCGAGTTGAATGGCCGTAGCCGCGCACGTCGACGGCGTAGACATTCAGACCGCGCAGCGCCAGCGCGTCCATAAAGGAGACGCCGTCGAGCCTGACGTCATACAAACTGCCCGAGGAGTAAGTCGCGCCGTGCACCATCACCAGCGTGTTGTCGGCAGTAAAAGCATTTGCCGACGGTAAATATTTGTGGCGCAGGTGCAGACTGATCCCCGGCGTGTCGCTATTAATCATCAGGGATTCGCTGTGGATCTCATCCACCCGCGCCTGATTGTGATCTTGTGATTTCATCTGGTTATTCTCAATGATTAGGCTTGAAGAAAGGTCCACTGGAAGTCATTCCCCCGCTGGGTAACGCGCCCTACCGAGCTGTCGGCGAAGTGGGTTGAAAACCAGGTCACCGGCTTATTGGCCGCGTGGTGCAGCGCCCACAGGCGCGAGGCCCGCGCAATGCCTTCGAAGTCGCAATACATTGAATTCAGCTCCGGGTAGTAAACCTGTAGCGGATGGTGCAGCAGGTCCCCGGCGAAAAATGCCTCTTCCCCCTGTGACTCAATGCTAATCGACATATGGTCAATGCTATGGCCCGGCGTCGGCGTAAAGCGGATGCCCTCCAGCACTTCTCCACCGCCCGCAGGTACCAGTTGGAACTGCCCGGCGTCGATGATTGGCTGCACGCTGTCGGCAAATACCTGACGATTGCCCACCACCGCCGGGTTATCACTTTCGCTATCGCCATAGAACTCGGCCTCGGTTTGCGAGAAGAAATAGGTGGCGTTGGGGAATGTCGGCTGCCACTTGCCGTCCAGCAGTCGGGTGTTCCAGCCCACGTGGTCAACGTGCAGATGGGTCAGCAGCACATAATCGACTGACTCCGGCGTGACGCCCGCGCGCTCTAGCTGGGCGAGAAAATCGGTCTGCAGATGGTGGAAAATCGGTTTGTTTGGTCGCTCTTTATCATTCCCCGAGGCGGTGTCCACCAGCAGGGTAAAGTTGGGTGACTGCACCAGCCATGAGTGGGTGCTTTGAATCAGCTTGCCGCTGGCGAAATCGAAGTTTTGCGGGCTGAGCCAGTGGCGGTGCTGCTCTAAGGCTGCGGGCTGCCAATCGCCCACGAACAACACCTCGGGAGCCGTGCCGGTCAGGGTTAACTCATCAAGGCGAGTTATGGTTAAATCGCCGACGTGAAACACATTATTTGTACGTTTCATTGCATACCTTCACTTGTGGAGTCAGTAAAAGCATCGTATAAACAGTAGAACCATTACTCAAATCGATACCAAGCATGAAGACTATCGACCATTTCAATTTACGCAATTTTGACCTGAATCTGCTGATTGCTTTCGACGCGATGATGGAGGAGCTGAACGTCACTCGCGCCGCCGCCCGGCTGAAGATCCAGCAACCGGCGATGAGCCACGCCTTGAAAACCCTGCGCATGCTGTTTGATGACGAGCTGTTTGTGCGCGTGGGGCAAGTGATGAAGCCGACCTCACGGGCGATTAGCCTCGCCAGCCGGGTGCGCTCGGTGCTGCAAAAAGCCGAAGACGCCCTCTCCTTCAGCGAGCAGTTCTCGCCGCTGACCGAGCAGCGCACCTTCCGGCTGGGCTTCTCCAGTGAGCTGGAAGTACATCTGCTGCCGGAGTTGATGACTCATTTGCGCAAGGTCGCGCCCGGCGTGCGGGTGATCGCCAGCTATGCAGGACGGCAGAATCTGCACGGCCTGCTGGAGCGCGGGGAGATAGATTTGGCGCTGGGCTGCTTTGGCGAGCAGGGCCAGTGGCATCGCAGTGAAGTGCTGTTTGCCGAGCAGTTGGCCTGCTGCTTCAACCCAGCGCTAATGCCCTTCAGCACGCCTTTGTCGCAGGACGATTATCTCAACCAGCCCCACGCGCTGATGTCATTTTCGGGCAATTTGATGGGCTGCGTGGAGAATGCCTTTAACCGCGCCGGGGCGACGCTGAACGCAGTATTTTCGGCACAAAATTTCTTGGCTCTGCTCTCTTTCGCACAGAATTCGCCGGTGCTGGTGACCCTGCCGAATCGCATTGCGCGCCGCTACTGCGCCATGTTCGGACTGGTCTATTGTGAAGTGCCGCTACAGCTTGAAGTCTTCCCCAATTCGATTGTCTGGCCGGTGAATGCCGAGAACGATCCGGCGCTAGAGTGGTTAAGAGAGCAAATAAGGGCCGTTAATCAACGAATTGAATCCGCTGACGTCATGTTACATTAATGCGATAATGAGACGTTTCTATCTGCGCTCGACCCAGCAATAATTAACCAAAGTCTGTAGTAATGTCATGTCGGATGCAGCGTTGCATCTTTTCTCCCAACGAATACCAGGAAAGCAGTGATGGAAAAAAATAAGGTCCTGGATGAAGGGCGGCAGTTAAAACGACTTAATGCGGAAATTCGCCGCCAATCGCACATGCATAAATGGTTTGCCATGGTGGCGGCATTAGATTGCGTATTAGTCATTTTCTATGACCAAGATATGCGCAATATCATCTTCTCCGCTGGGGTTTGTATTGTCTGTACTTATTTATGGCTGAAAGGCCGCCGCCAGTCGCGCAAATATCGCCGCGAGTGGGATGAGAAGTATGGCCCGAAGCCATAACGCTTAAGTGGCTGTTATATCGCCATATATTATCTGGCACACCCGACTTAAGTCGCGATAACTGATTGAAATAGCAAATTTAAAAACAACCGTAATCTTCCTACAGCAATGTAGGCAATAATCAGAATTCTTAACGATTTTTAAGGTCACTCTTATTTCGCGTTGGTCTTATTAAACGCCACGATCTCTTCATTTTCCGTCAGGGTTTTTAACTCATGTTTACTGATATTGCGATATGCCAGGCAGTTCTCGACGCGCTTACTGAAGCTACCGTCTTGAAAGATGATCAGCGCAAATTGGTCTTTCTTAATCAGAAAGCCTGTGAGTTATTTGGCCGGCGGCGTGAAGACCTTATTGGTCGCGACGTCTCCTTCTTCACCGAAGAAAATCAGTCAGCGCGCCAGCGTGAGAGAGATATTGAAGTGCTGACCAGCGGCATTAAAAACGTCAGCGAAGAGATGCTGATTGATGCCAATGGCAAAATTCGCAATGTTCTCGTGCGCAAATCCCGCGTGACGCTGGAAAGCCGCCACTATATTTTGACCTCCATTATGGATATTTCATTGCAGCGCAGCTCCGAGGCGCAGATTCGCTATTTAGCGCGCCACGACGTGCTCACCGGCCTGCCAAACCGCACCGCGCTCAATGAAGATCTTAGCCAGATCGCCGCTCAGCGGATGTACCGCCCCGAGCCCTACGCCCTGTTTCTGCTCAATCTGAATGAATTTAATTACATCAATGACACCTACGGCTATCAGGCGGGCGACGCCATCCTGTGCGAATTTGGCCAACGGCTGCGCAATGAGATTGGCAGCAGCGGCACGGTGTCGCGCATTGGTGGCGATGAGTTCGCGATTATCCTGCGCAACAGTCCGACGCAGGAACAGGCCAATAATCTGGCGTTAGAAATTCTGGTGATGATGCGCCAGCCTTTTAGCCTAACGCGGGCTAATCCGATGGTGACGCTCTCGCTGGGTATTGTGATGTTCGGTGCGGAAAATATTACGGCCGGTGAAATCATGCGCCGGGGCAATACTGCCCTGTTGGAAGCCAAGCAGCGCGGCAAAAACATGTTCTCGTTTTATTCCGAATTGCTGGATGCCAGCAGCGTGAGTAAGCGAATTATGGTGAAAGCGCTGGCGGAATCCCTCTCCCGCCAAGGGGATTTGACCTGCGTCTATCAGCCGATTTTGCGCAGTTCCGATGAGAAAGTGGTGTGCGTCGAAGCCCTCGCCCGCTGGAATCACGGCGTGTTGGGGGCAGTTTCTCCGGTACAGTTTATTGCGCTGGCGGAAGAAACCGGCTTGGTTATCCAACTGGGTGAAATCATTCTGCGTCAAGCCTGTCAGGATATTCTCGGCCTTGAAGAACTGAATCTGGCGATTAACGTCTCTGCCGTGCAACTGGGCGAAAGCAACTTTGCCGACCGAATTCTGGCGCTGCTCGAGGAAGAAGGCTTCCCGGCCAATCGCCTCGAGCTGGAACTGACCGAAACCTCGGTGATGAATGCCAACTGCACCAGCCTGACCCATCTGGTTGAGCTGCGCAAAGCCGGAGTGAAAATCTCTCTCGACGACTTCGGCACTGGCTATTCCAGCCTTAGCCTGCTGAAGGATATTTCGGTGGATAGCGTGAAAATCGACCGTTCTTTTGTTCAGTACGTCACAGAAGTGAATGATACAGCGGCCATCGTTTCAGCGGTTTCCCAATTGGGTAATAAGATGAAATTAAACGTGATTGCCGAAGGCGTGGAAAATCAGCTGCAAAAAACTTTTTTAATATCAGCAGGATGCTCGCATCTTCAGGGCTATTTGTTCTCTCGCCCGGTGCCAATCGAAGTATTGCGCACCTTGCTGGATAGCACACTAAATATGCAAAACGAAGCCTGATATTAGCCTGACAAATAACTCAAAACCCGCGATAAATTCTTTCAATTGGCGTTGCCCCCCGATCTCCTGACATGATCGCGGGTAATAATCACGCCGTCGAAGGAAGTAAATCATGCCATCGTTTTCAGGTATTTGGGTTCCGCTAGTCACACCATTCCATCAGGGAGAGATTGATTTCCCGGCTCTGCGCAAGCTTTGTGTTCATTTGCTGAAACAGGGGGTGGACGGCGTTGTGGTATGTGGCACGACAGGCGAATCCCCGATGCTGACCAAAGATGAGCAGCTGCAAGTCCTCGATACCGTGCTAGAAATTGTGCCGGGTTCTCAAGTGATGATGGGCCTGTCGGGCACTCACCTGCCGACCGTCAGAGCCATGCAGGATGCCATTCAGCAGCGCCCTATTGCTGGGGTCTTGCTGCCCGCCCCGTACTATATCCGCCCGTCACAGGCCGCCCTCAGCGCTTGGTTTACCGAGCTGGCTAACCACTCCAGCGTGCCTATCGTGCTGTACAACGTGCCTTACCGCACCGGAATTCACCTTGAACTGGCGACCCTGCGCGAACTGGCTGCTCACCCACGCATTGTGGCAGTAAAAGACTGCGGCGGAAGCTGGGACCTGACGCTGTCGCTGATTGCCGACGGCCAGCTGGACGTGCTGTGTGGCGAAGACGCGCAGATCCTCGCCACCCTTAGCCACGGCGGCACCGGGGCGATTGCCGCCTCTTCACATCTTTATACCGATGAGTTCGTGCGTTTAGTGAAAGAGGTGAAATCTTCCGATTTGGCTGCCGCACGCCAAACCTTCTTCAAGCTACTGCCGATGATCCGTTTGATGTTCAGCGCCCCTAACCCGGCGGCGATCAAATACGCGCTCTCCCTCTCCGGGATGATGCACAACGAGCTTCGCACCCCGCTGCTGCCCGCGCCGGAAAGCGTCGAACGCGCAGTCCGTGATCACTTGAATCAGCATTCTCGCTAACATCACGATTCTGTCACTGACATTTATCAGCGGTAGATCTAGGATAGCGGCAGCTTTATTTTTCCCGCGACGTTGAGGCTTATTTCAGCTCAGGTCGCGGGTCTGCACGCTACTCAAGGTAACCTCACGGAGTCACTATGAAACTTTATTACAAACCCGGCGCTTGTTCCCTTTCTCCGCATATCGTTCTGCGCGAAGCCGGTCTGGATTTCAGTATCGTCAAAGTCGATTTGGCGACCAAGAAAACCGAACACGGCGATGACTTTTTTGCCGTTAACCCTAAAGGCCAGATCCCGACTCTCGAACTGAACGACGGCACATTGCTGACCGAAGGCGTGGCTATCGTGCAGTATCTGGCTGACCAGAAGCCAGACCGCAACCTGCTGCCAGAGTTTGGCACTCTTGCGCGCTACCACGCGCTGGAGTGGCTGAACTACATCGCGACCGAGCTGCATAAAGGCTTCAGCCCGCTGTTCAACCCTAAGACGCCGGACGACTTCAAAGCCGTGACCCGCGAAGCGCTGATGAAGAAATTCGCCTACGTCAACGACGAGCTGCAAGGCCAGCAATTCCTGCTGGGCGCGCGCTTTAGCGTGGCCGATGCTTACCTGTTCACCGTTATGGGCTGGGCCAAAGCCCTGAAGTTTGATTTGAGCGCCTTCACCGACTTGAACAGCTATCTGGATCGCGTTGCCGCGCGTCCGGCGGTAGACGCCGCGCTGACTGCCGAAGGTCTGAAGTAAGAGATTTAGCCCTAGGCTCAAAGCAATAAAAAGCCCCGCACAGTCTGCACTGACGGGGCTTTTTTATATTCTAAATGCAGCGGAAATTTACAGCTTTACCGCCGCAAAATGGTGCTCTGGCGTGACCATTTTGTCTTGCGCCGCCACCACCTGAAGCTCATATTCGCCCATCGCGTGGGTCGCCAACATCACTTCATAGACTGCCGCAGTGACGTGTTCCAAGGCTTTATCCAGAGCTTCGCCTTTCAGCAAGTTCACCAGCAGCAGGCCACTGGTCAAGTCGCCGACGCCAACCGGCTGGCGCACGCCGAAATCCACCAGCGGGCGGTCGATGTGCCATGCCTCTTCGGCGGTAACCAGCAGCATTTCAAAACGGTCGGTATGATAGCCCGCGCGGCTCAGATGCTTAACCAGCACGATTTTCGGCCCTTTGGCAATCAGCTCGCGCGCCGAGGCAACGGCCTCTTCGACGTTTTGCACCGCGTGACCACTCAGCAGTTCCAGCTCGAGCAGGTTTGGCGCGATGATATCGCAGTTCAATAGCGCCTGATTGCAGTGGAACTCCGCCACGCCCGGCGCCACGATACAGCCTTTCTCCGGATGACCCATCACCGGGTCGCAGAAATACCATGCGTTCGGATTGGCCTCTTTCACCTGACGGACAATCTGCAAAATGCTCTGGCCCTGCTCCGGCGAACCGATGTAGCCGCTGAGCACCGCGTCGCAATCCTTCAGACGGTCGATATCAGCAATTCCCTGAGCAATTTCAGTCAGATGGCTGGCAGGCATCACGCAGCCGGTCCATTTGCCATATTGCGTATGGTTGGAGAATTGCACCGTGTTGAGAGGCCAAACGTTTGCGCCCATGCGGCGCATTGGGAATTCTGCTGCACTGTTTCCGGCGTGTCCAAAAACGGTATGCGACTGGATAGAAAGGATATTTTTCATTTGGAATGTCCGATAGCAACGTCATCGGTGGATGGCGCATATAAAGATGATGAAACACTGCCTTTGGCGCAATAGATAAAGGGGCCCAAAAGCCCCTTTTCTTACTGCTGCTCAATTATTTCCAGATAAGCAGGCTGTAGTTCTTTTTACCACGACGCATCAGAGCATAGCGGCCAAACAGACGATCGCTGTCGCTGAAGCGGAACTCAGGATCGGTCTGCTTTTCGCCGTTCAATGTGATGGCGTTAGAGGAGATCATGGTGCGAGCCTGACCGCGAGACGGCGCCAAACCACCGGCGACCAGCGCCTGTTGCAGGTCAGCGTCAGCTTCCAGATTCACCACCGGCATGCCGTCTTGCTCCAACTGAGCCAGGTCAGCCTCGGTCATGTCGTTCAGCGCGCCAGAGAACAGGCTTTCGGTGATACGGCGAGCCGCCGCCAAACCTTCTTCGCCGTGAACCATGCCGGTCACTTGCTCTGCCAACACGTACTGGGCGCGTGGCGCTTTGCCGCTGGCCTTGTCTTCTTCTTCCAGCGCATTGATCTCTTCAAGGCTCAGGAAGGTGAAGAATTTCAGGAAGCGGTAAACGTCGGCATCCGCGGTGTTGATCCAGAATTGGTAGAATTTGTACGGGCTGGTTTTCTTCGGATCCAGCCACACTGCGCCACCTTCGGTTTTACCGAATTTGGTGCCGTCAGACTTGGTGATCAATGGAACGGTCAGGCCGAATGCTTGCTGCTGGTGCAGACGACGGGTCAGGTCGATACCTGACGTGATGTTGCCCCACTGGTCGGAACCGCCGATTTGCAGCACAACTTTATGACGGTTGTACAGCTCAGCAAAGTCATAACCCTGAAGCAGGTTGTAAGAGAACTCGGTGAAGGAGATGCCGCTGTCGTCACGGTTCAAACGCTGCTTAACCGCTTCTTTGTTGATCATCTGGTTAACGGAGAAGTGTTTACCGATGTCACGCAGGAAGGTCAGCACGTTCATGCCGCCAAACCAGTCGTAGTTGTTAGCGGTGATCGCGCTGTTGTCGCCACAGTTGAAATCAAGGAAAGGCGACACTTGCTGGCGGATTTTCTCTACCCACTCGTTGACCGTTTCGTTGGTATTGAGCTTACGCTCGGTGGCTTTAAAGCTTGGGTCACCAATCAAACCGGTGGCTCCGCCGACCAGCGCAACGGGCTTATGGCCGTCTAACTGGAAGCGCTTCAGGCAAAGCAAAGGCACCAGATGACCCAAATGCAAGCTGTCTGCGGTAGGATCGAAACCGCAATAGAGTGCAATTGGCCCTTGCGCCAGTCGCTCTGCTAACGCTTGTTCGTCCGTCACCTGGGCAATGAGGCCCCGCTCTTGCAGTTGTTTAATCAAGTTGCTGCTTGCCATCAAAAACTCCATTAATTTTGTGCATCACGTCGATGCAACATCACGCCTGACATCATGCTGCGCATGTGCCCGTTCTCTCGCCTTTACAGGGGAATGGCATAGAATAAAGCGCCCGCGACGCGAGCGCTAGGATTTAGCATTTTTTTTCGTGGTTATGGCGCGAGGCGGTCTATTTTCCAACCAGTTGCTGGCTGACCGGCGGTTGAAACAGTTTCACGCTGGTAGATAAAGCGGTCATGCAGGCGATGCTCGCCGCCCTGCCAGAACTCCATCGAGTCCACGCTGACGCGGAAACCGCCCCAGAAGCTCGGCAATGGCACTTCGCCCTGACTGAACTTCTGCTTCAATTCGAGGAATTTGCTTTCCAGCACGCCACGGGCCGAAATGCGGGTCGACTGCTGCGACACCCAAGCACCGATTTGGCTGTCTTTCGGGCGGCTGGCGAAATACTTCATCACTTCCAGCGTCGATAAACGCTCGGCGCGGCCAATCACCGCCACCTGACGGTCCAGCATATGCCAAGGGAACAGCAAGCTGATGTGGCTATTGTTGGCTAATTGCTGGGCCTTGCGGCTGCCGAGATTGGTGTAGAACACCAGCCCTTTTTCATCGTAATGCTTGAGCAACACGATGCGCTGATAGGGCTGGCCGTTCTCGTCAACCGTCGCCACGACCATCGCCGTGGGGTCGGCGAGCTTGGCTTCGCAAGCCTGCTTCAGCCAGTGTTCAAACAGCGGCAGAGGCTCGGCCGGTAAATCGCCACGACGCAGCCCGCCACGGGTGTATTCACGCCGCGAGGCTGACACATCAAATTCATTATTATCAGTCATATGAAGTTCTGTACGCGAGAAAGTGTGGTGGGGCTATTCTGCGCCTGACGCGTTGGGATCTCAATCACCCAACGCGTCAGTTAGGAGGCAAAGCGAAGATTATTTTTGTACGCAGTCGTTAAGGATGATGTCATCGCCGCGCTGCACAAAGGCCTGCGGCCCTTTCGACCAGAAGGTGTAATTGCCGTCGCTGTAACGCGTGCCGGAGGCAGCGGCAACCTGTTTCAATTTCAGCTGGTTGCCGTCAAGCAGGAAATCAACCTGCTGCGCCGGTTTGTCCAGCGTGACGGTCAGCGGCGTGGTGCCGCACTGGTAGTGCAGTTGCTCGGTGGTGGCTTCCTGCTGATGGTGAAACTGGCTACAACCAGCCAAGGTTAACGTCGCCAAAGCGAAAATCGCCTTTTTCATCCTGATGTTCCTCATGAGTCTCGATTTACTCCGTTTAGTACCACGCCTGAGGGCGTAGCACATTGAGATTAAACCGATAACGTCATAAGTGGCCTCAAGAGAGGCCGCAGGCTTTAGCGCGAAAGGCTGTTCGGCACCGGGTAAATCGCCCCCAACACGGTTTCTTGCGACGCGCCGGTGACCGACGGCAAATTGCCCGCTTTGCCCGACAAGGTGCGAAACGCCAGCCATGCGAAGGCCAGTGCTTCCATATCATCGCCACTGATGCCAAAGCTGTCGGTTGTGGAGACTTCAGTACCCGGCAGCATGGCTGACAGGCGCGCCATCACCAGCGGGTTGCGCGCCCCGCCGCCACAGACCATCAGGCGATCGCAGCTTCCCGCCAGTTGAACTTGCTCGGCAATGCTCACGGCAGTCAACTCGGCCAGCGTGGCCTGCACATCTTCAGGAGCCAGTTCGTGAACTTTGCTGAGTTGTTTCTCAAGCCAGGCAATGTTGAAATATTCGCGCCCGGTGCTTTTTGGCGCAGGTTCTGCGAAATAAGGGTCTGAAAGCATCTGCTGTAACAGCGTCAGGTTGACTCTGCCACTGTTGGCCCACTCGGCGTTTTTGTCATAAGGCTGGCCGCGATGACGCCAAATCCATGCGTCGAGCAGCATGTTGCCCGGCCCGGTATCATAGCCGCGAATCGGCTGACCCGGCAGCAATAGAGATAAGTTGGCGATGCCGCCGATATTCAAAATCATCCGGCGTTCAGTCGGGTGAGCTAACAGGGCCTGATGGAAAGCGGGCACCAAAGGCGCGCCCTGCCCGCCAAATGCCATATCGCGGCGGCGGAAGTCGCCGATGGTGGTCACGCCGGTCATGGCGGCAATGCGATTGTTATCGCCCAATTGCATCGAGAAGGTGGCGTCGCCCTTCGGCTGATGCCACACCGTCTGCCCATGGCAGCCGATGGCAGTCACCTCTTCGGCAGTGATCCCAGCCTGTTTCATCAAGCCTAATACCGCCTCGCCAAACAGCATGCCCAGCCGAGTATCCAGATCGCCGACCTGTGCCAGTGTCACCTGTTGGCCCTGACACATACCTAAAATGGCGTTTTTCAATTCAAGAGGAATAGGATGAGAGTAGCTGGCCTGCTGCGCCACCATGCGTTCATCAATCGCGGCCAGAACCACGTCGACCCCGTCAAGACTGGTGCCGGACATCACGCCGATATAGCGCCCTGATTTCATAGATAACATCCTCGAATCTCCCGTGAAAAGGCCGGTGAAGGCGGTCCACTTAAATAAAAATAACTCATTTAACTTAACCAGAATTCATCTTGCAACGCTATGAGTTGCACAGGTTTTATTGCGCTATGTGATTGGTGTATTTGTTTTTTGTTAATCAGAGAGGATTTTGGGAACCAACCGGAAATAAAAAGTGACTAACAGTACAATTGACTTGCCGACGGCCTTATCCCCAGACAAAGCTGTCTAAAACCTAAACCACCGTTTATTATTAGTTGAACAGGCCTAATGTAGTATCAGCGTTATGCACCTTAGCCCTAGTTCGCTATAAACAAGACTCGACACCCTCGACAGGATGTTGAAATGTGGAATGCATCATCTACGCTATTGCTGGTTATATGATATGACGCTGCGATGACGTGACTTTAAACAGGAGCAATTTATGATTAAGCGTTTTCTGGCTGTCGCCCTTGCGGGTGTGACTCTTGCTGGTTGTGTCAGCGACAACACTGCCTCTGGCGATGTGTACTCATCCTCTCAGGCGAAACAAGTTCAACAAGTCTCTTACGGCACCATTCTTTCTACGCGTGCGGTACAGATTCAAGGCGGCGATGACAGCAACATCATCGGTGCACTGGGTGGTGCGGTGCTGGGTGGCTTCCTCGGTAACACCATCGGTGGCGGCGCAGGTAAAAGCCTGGCAACAGCCGGCGGTGCGGTACTGGGCGGCGTAGCCGGTCAGGGTGTACAGAGTACGCTTAACCGTTCTAACGGTGTTGAGCTGCAAATTCGTCGTGACGACGGCAGCACCATTCAGGTGGTACAGAAAGTTGGCCCAACCAAATTCAGCGTCGGCCAGCGTGTTAGCTTAGCGACCAGCGGCAGCACTGTGACGGTGTCTCCAAGCGCCTGATAATATCGGCACGGAGTTAACCCAATAAAAAAGCCGGGAGTGAAAGCTCCCGGCTTTTTTTGTTCGGTTTTGTTCGGTAAATAGGCCGTATGAACAAAAAAGAGTGTGCTGTATGCAAAAATAAAGCAGAAAGCCGTTTATTCAACGGCGGGTATTAATGATTTATTGTGATTTACTTTGTAAAGAAGCGATGTTTTGTTCGAGTCGCGCCAACATTCCAGACAGCTGTTGGATATCTGACTGAGACATGCCGCTGAGGATCTCTTTGCGGGTTGAATCAATCACTGACTCCATCGCATTGATGATCGGCGAGGCTTCTTCGGTCAGTTTAATGCGTTTCGCACGGCGATCGCTGGCACAGGTTTGACGGGTGATCAGCCGCTTTTCTTCCAGTTGGTCGAGCGTTCTCACCAAGGAAGGTTGCTCAATGCCAATGGCTTTGGCGAGCTGAATCTGCGACTGTTCTGGCGGTAACATGTTGATATTATGCAACGTTACCCAATGGGTCTGCGTCAACTCCAGCGGCTTTAAGCGTTCATCAATCAATGAGCGCCACGCACGAACTAATCGTGCTAGATCTGATCCAAGGTTCGATTCCAATTATCCCCTCCTTATAATTAGCATGCTAAGATAACTCCCCAGAGTTTAGCCTAGTTTTCGGAATTTTAATCGTGTAATTACATTTCTATATATACTGGATCTTATTACCGTCAGCTCAGGAGCCAGCTTCAACTCCCTGATTGACCTTGTTTATAACACAATCACCCGCAGAGATTAATATTGTGGATGCGCAAATCTTTCATACAGGCTACCCGCTCACGGATTTAGTCTTAGGGGCTTCGCTTTATTTCCCTCCGATCTTCAAAGCCATTTTACTGGGATTGCTTTTTTGGATTTTAATCCACCACCTTTTACGCGATTGGATCTATTCCGGCGAAGTGTGGCATCCGACCTTGATGGACTTATCTCTTTTCGTCATTTCTATTTGTGGTGCCCTGCTACTGCTGATCAACGAGTAAAAAAATGAAATTCAAAACGCTTAAATATTTCTCCACGGTGTTGGTCTTTGCGGTAGCGCTTTGCGCCGGTTGGTGGATGTGGAATTACTACATGCAGTCGCCGTGGACCCGTGACGGCAAGGTGCGCGCCGAATTAGTCGACATTACGCCCGAAGTCTCCGGGCGCATCATTGGCATCAATGTGCATGATAATCAGCTAGTTAAGAGCGGCGACCTGCTGTTTACTCTCGACCCGCAGCCTTTCCAGATAGCGCTGGATAACGCGCAGGCCGCGCTGGCCAAAGCCTCCGCCGACCTTGATAAAGCCAATCATGAAGCGCAGCGCCGCCGTGGTCTGGGTGCCGGAATTGTCTCAGCCGAAACGCTGGATGAATCCAATATCGCCGCCAAGGCGATGAAAGCGCAGTATGAAGCTGCGCAGGCCTCTCTTGAGCAAGCTAAGTGGAACCTGAGCAAAACCAAGATCTTTGCGCCAACCGACGGCTATATCACCAATCTGCAAACCCGCCGTGGCAACTACGCCACCACCGGCACGCCGCTGGTCGGGCTGGTTGATACTCACTCCTTCTACATTTTGGGCTATTTCGAAGAGACCAAGCTGCGCCATATAAAAGAAGGCAGTTTGGCGAATATCACCCTGTATAACGGCGATATTCCATTGCAGGGTCAGGTTGAAAGCATCGGGCGCGCTATCTATGACCAGAGCGTGGATCCTTCTGCCGACTTGCTGATGAATGTGAAACCCAACGTGCCTTGGGTCAGGCTGGCCCAGCGCGTGCCGGTGCGCATTAAGCTGCTCAACGTGCCCGCCAACGTAGTGTTAGTCGCCGGAACCACCGCCACTATCTCCGTACACGACTAGGGCCGGTGACGTGAATCTCTCTTGGCTCGAATGGAAAAATACCCCTTGGGGTAAAGCCACCGGCGGCCAGTGGCGCTATGCCCTGCGCAACTCGATTGCCATGTGCCTGTCGCTGTACATCGCCTTCGTGTTGCAGCTCGATGACCCTTACTGGGCGCTAACCTCCGCCGCCGTGGTGAGCTTCCCCACCGTCGGCGGGGTGATCAGTAAGAGTATCGGCCGGGTGATTGGCAGCCTGCTCGGCGCACTGGCCTCGGTGCTGATTGCCGGGCACTGCCTGAATGAACCTTGGTTGTTCACCTTTGCCATCGCCGCGTGGCTGGGGCTTTGTACCTACGTTTCCAACCATTATCAGAACAACGTCTCCTACGCCTTCGCACTGGCCGGGTACACTGCCGCCATCATCGCGTTTTCCACCGTTAACGTGACTGACACCGGCAAGATTTTCGACATCGCGCAGGCCCGCGTTTGTGAAGTGATCACCGGCATCCTGTGCGGCGGCTTTATGATGATGATCCTGCCGAGCACTTCCGACGGCGACGCCCTGCTCACTTCCCTGCGCAAAATGCACGCTCAGTTGCTGGATCACGCCAAGCTCCTGTGGCGGCCGGACATCACCGAGCAGATCCGCACCTCGCACGAAGGAGTGATTGGGCAGATCCTCACCATGAATTTGCTGCGTATTCAGGCAGTCTGGAGCCACTACCGGCTGCGTCGGCAAAATAATTTGCTCAATTACCTGCTCCACCAGCAGCTGCGCATGACCAGCTATATTTCCAGCCTGCGCCGCATGTTGCTCAACTGGCCGCAACCGCCCGAGCATCTTTATGAGACGCTGGAAACGCTGATTGAGGCGCTGCGTGACCCGGAAAGCAATAAGTACCAGATTGCCCGCATCCTCAGCCAAATCAAGCCGCACGACACCTCGGATTATCGCTATCAGGCGTTTTGGAAACGGCTGCGCGACTTCTGCTGGCTCTATCTGCATAACGAACGCTGGCTGCGTCGGGTGGAAAACACCAACGCCGCGCAGGTGGAGTTCTTACAGCCGCCGCGCGCCAGCCGCCTCACCGAGCACACCGACACCTACGAAGCGGCCTACAACGGCCTGCGCACCTTTTTGTGTATTGTGATTGCCTGCGCCTTTTGGATGAGCACCCAGTGGAGCTCCGGCACCTCGGCGGTGGCGCTGACTGCCGTCAGCTGCGTGCTCTACTCCTCCACCGCGTCGCCGATTAGCAGCATTACGCTGCTGATCAAATCCCTGCTGCTGCTGTTTGTCGGCTGCTTTATTCTCAAGTTCGGGCTGATGATCCAGCTGAATGATTTCTGGGTGTTCTGCGCCTTCTTGCTGCCGATTTTGGTCACCATGCAGATGATGAAGTTGCAGTATAAGAAGTACGCCGGGCTGTGGGGGCAACTGCTGGTGTTCAGCGGCTCGTTTTTGGCGGTGACTAACCCGCCGAGCTATGACTATGGCGCGTTTATCAATGATGGGATTGGCAGAATCGTTGGCGTGATGCTGGCTGGCGTGGCTTTCCAAGTGCTGCGACCAAGCTCGGATAAGCGCAAAAGTCGGCGCATTATCCGCGCCCTGCGCCGTGACTTTATCGACCAGCTAAGCCGCAAGCCGCAGCTCAGCCATTTGCAGTTTGAGTCGCTGATCTATCATCGCATCAACCAGTTGAATCAGAGTAAAGATCAGGTTTCGCGGACTTGGCTGCTGCGCTGGGGGGTGGTGCTGCTCAATTGCAGCCATATCGTCTGGCAGCTGCGCGAGTGGGAGATTCGCTCGGCTCCGCTCTCTGCGGTGCGCGACGTCTGCATTCACTGCCTGAAAGGCATCATGACCGAACGCGGCGTCAGCCACACGGTGCTGGATTCAAGTTTGGCGGAGTTATCGCGGATCAGCGAATCCTTGGCACATCATCCTGATGAATCAGCGCGGGAACTGGCGGGGATTATTTGGCGGCTCTACTGCTCGCTATCACAGCTACAGCAGGCGATTTCTATTGAGGAAGTGGCGGCTGAGAACAGTAGCACCCAGCCGATTAGAACTTAACTCAAAGACATTGGCGCTGTAGCAAGGCAGCAAATGAGTTCATCCCGATGAGCTGACACAGGTCAGTGATTCGGGTGAACGAATGAAGCTAACGCCGCTACAGCGCCAAGGACGAAGAGTTATGGGACGTCGTAGCCCAAAGCAGCCTTTCTAATTCGGAACCACTGCTGGCGCGTCATCTCGAGTGACAGTGACTTCCACGCCGACTTCACGCGGTCGATTTTGCCAGAACCAATAATTGGCAGCGGCTGAGAAGGCAGGCGCAGCACCCACGCATACACCACCTGCTCAATACTTTCCGCACCAATCTCTTCGGCAACCTGTTGCAGCTCGTCGCGCAGCGGCTGGAACTCAGCATCGCTAAACAGACGGCCGCCGCCCAGACAGGACCAAGCCATTGGCTTGATGCGCAGCTGTTGGCAAAGGTCTAAAGAGCCGTCGAGAATGGCTGGCTGATGGATTGGAGAGATCTCCAGTTGGTTGGTCACCAGCGCGAACGGCAGGCGTGACTGCAACAGGGTGAACTGAGCCGGAGTGAAGTTAGAGACGCCGAAATGCTTCACTTTGCCGCTTTTGTGCAAGGCGGTGAAGGCTTCAGCGACCTCGTCGGCATCCATCAACGGGTCCGGGCGGTGGATCAGCAATAGGTCCAGATGATCGGTGTGCAGATTGGTCAGCGACTTCTCGGCGCGCTCAATAATGTATTTACTGTCCGTGATGTAGTGGCCGATTTTATTCGCCGGGTCCGCCTTGGTGGCGATACCGCATTTGCTCACCAGCTCCATCTTTTCACGCAGCGCGGGTTTCAGACGCATCGCTTCGCCAAACGCCGCTTCACAGGCATATCCGCCATAGATATCCGCGTGGTCCGCCGTGGTAATGCCCAACTCAACGTGCTCTTCAATAAAGCTCAGCAGCTGTTGCGGCGTCATGTTCCACTCCATCAGACGCCAGTACCCGCTAATCATGCGAGAGAATTCCGGGCCCTGTGTGGAGAGTAAGGTACGAGGATCCATGTTATTACCTCTATCGATAGGTTATTGAGTTATTAGTTAAAGGCTGAATGATTTAAGCATACAGAATTGCCAGCGGCCTGTATTGATCTCCGCCATACGAGCAAGTTGAAAGGTGAGCTGGTGCTAAAAACTAAAAAAGAGTGGGCTGTTCTGGCTGGGCGTCGTCGTCGGGTTTCTTGGCCGCGCGCTGCAAACGCAGCAGGCGCTGGTGACACAGGCGTAGCACGTGGCGCTTCTCGGTGTCGGTCATGGTCATCCAGCCAAAACGCTCTTCGCGGCTGCGCAGACAACCACGGCAGAATCCGCGATTATCTGCCTGACAGATACCACGGCACGGGCTTGGAATGTCAAAAAACTCTAACTGTTGAGCCACAGTGACTCCCTATCGAGCATTGAACTCTTATTGAAGACGCTTTGCGCCGTTCCCGCAACCCCCTTTTACACTTCACCACGTTGCTCTTATTCGCAGCAACGTGTCAAAATGTGCTCTACTTCACATTTAGGGTTGACCTAGACCGATCGGTCCAATACTCTCAGAGCCATGAACAAGATGACACATCCACATAGCGATACACGCGAACATTTGTTGGCAACCGGCCAGGAACTCAGCTTGCGTCTGGGCTTTAACGGCATGGGGCTGACTGAACTGCTGAAAAAGGCCGAAGTGCCTAAAGGCTCGTTCTATCACCACTTCCGCTCGAAAGAGGCGTTTGGTGAGGCAATGATTCAGCGTTATTACGACGGCTATGATGCGCATCTGCTGGCTATGTTCAGTGCGCCGCACGGCAATCAGCGCCAGCACATCCTGAACTATTACGCACAGACCATTACCAACTTCTGCGCCAGTGAAAACTACAACGCCTGTTTGTCGGTGAAGCTGTCGGCAGAGGTTAGCGACCTGTCAGAACCAATGCGCCACGCCCTTGAACAAGGCACGGTGCGGGTGGTAGGTCGCTTAAAAGACGCGGTGGAAAAAGGTATCGCCGAAGGTTCACTTAAGGTGCCTTTCTCCCCAGCGGCCACAGCGTCAGCCCTCTACTCTATGTGGCTGGGTGCGTCATTACTGGCTAAGATCAAACGTTCTGTTACCCCGCTGGCTACTGCGGTAGAGACAATAGAAACGTTTTTGCAGGACCCGAATAAATCCTGATTGTCGCAAGAGAGTCAGGGTAATGCGTCAAGAGCGCGGTGAATTGCCGCGCAGTAAACTTAATCAGGTCAAATGTTTGACCTCTTTTTTAAGACATAAATCAGACCGACCAGTCTATTACTGAGGAGTTTTTAGAAAATGACTAAGCTTTTTACCCCGATTGTTGTCGGTAATAAAACTTTACCGAATCGCGTATTCATGGCTCCACTGACTCGTCTGCGTAGCATTGAGCCGGGTGATATCCCTACCCCACTGATGGGTGAGTATTATGGCCAACGCCACACTTCAGGTTTGATTATTACTGAAGCGACTCAGGTTTCCTTCCAAGCCAAAGGCTATGCTGGCGCACCGGGCCTGCACACGCCTGAGCAGACTGCTGCATGGAAAAAAATCGTGTCTGGCGTTCACGCGAAAGGCGGCCATATCGCCGTTCAGCTGTGGCACACCGGCCGTATTTCTCACAACGACGTGCAGCCAGAGAACCAGACGCCAGTATCGGCTTCTGCTATCAATGCTAACACCCGTACCAGCCTGCGTGATGAACAGGGTAACGCCATCCGCGTTGATACCCCGACGCCACGTGCGCTGGAACTGAGCGAAATCCCGGGCATCATCAATGATTTCCGCCACGCGGCAGCTTGCTCTCGCGAAGCAGATTTCGACTATATCGAACTGCACGCCGCGCACGGCTACCTGTTGCACCAGTTCATGGCTCCGGCTTCTAACAACCGTACCGACCAGTACGGCGGCAGCATCGAAAACCGCACCCGCCTGACGCTGGAAGTGGTTGATGCCGCCATCGAAGAGATTGGCGCAGAGCGTGTGGGTATTCGTATCTCCCCACTCGGCCCGTTCAACGGTCTGGACAATGGCGAAGATCAAGAACAAGCCGCGCTGTACCTGCTCGACGAGCTGAACAAACGCAACTTGGCTTACCTGCACATTTCTGAACCAGACTGGGCAGGCGGCAAGCCTTACTCTGATGAGTTCCGTGCAGCGATCCGCGCCCACTATAAAGGCGTGATTGTCGGCGCAGGTGCTTACACCGCAGAGAAAGGTGAAGACCTGATCGAGAAAGGTTTCATTGACGCCGTGGCGTTTGGCCGCAGCTACATTGCTAACCCAGACTTGGTTGAGCGCCTGAGAAGCCATGCACCACTGAACGAACCACAGCCAGAGACTTTCTACGGCGGCGGCGCTCAGGGTTACACCGACTACCCGACTTTATAAAAACGGCGAGTCCGTATAAAACGAAGAGTAACTAACTGGTTGGTTTAAAAGCCATTAGTGCAAAAAATCAACCATTGCGGCAGCCGCCCCTCCGGCTGCCGCTTTTTTTGCCTGAATAGCCATAATCAGTTAGTCTGTTATCTATTATCTACCCCCTGCATTCAGAGGACATTATGCGCTTACTTCATACCATGCTTCGTGTTGGCGACCTGCAACGCTCCATAAATTTCTACACCGATGTTTTGGGCATGCGCCTGCTGCGTACCAGCGAAAATACTGAATACAAATACTCTCTGGCCTTCGTCGGTTACACCGATGAGAGCGAAGGTGCGGTTATCGAACTGACCTACAACTGGGGTGTGGAAAGCTATGATCTGGGCTCCGCCTATGGTCACATCGCCCTTGGCGTAGACAACGTTGCCCAGACTTGCGAAGACATCCGTAAAGCCGGTGGTAACGTCACTCGCGAAGCTGGCCCGGTGAAAGGCGGTTCTACCATCATCGCTTTCGTCGAAGATCCAGACGGTTATAAAATCGAGCTGATCGAATCAAAACACGCGGGTCAGGGTCTGGGTCACTAATCCCGCTTTCCGCTAACAAGGGCGCATAAGCGCCCTTTTTTATTGCCCTTTTTTCCTCCCCTCCTGCAACTGACAGAAAAATTTGTCATAATGCCGGCTGAATTCGATGAAGATAAGAAGCTAATGGCCGAGAATAGTGACATTAACGCCCTGAGAGGCCGATTTCGTGGTTTTTATCCCGTAGTTATCGATGTTGAAACCGCAGGATTTAATGCCCAAACCGATGCGCTGCTAGAAATTGCCGCCATTACTTTAAAGATGGATGAAGAGGGTTGGCTGGAGAGCGACGAAACGTTGCACTTCCACGTCGAGCCTTTCGAAGGATCCATTCTGGTGCCAGAGGCGCTGGCCTTTAACGGCATCGACCCGACCAATCCCCTGCGCGGCGCGGTGAGCGAGTACGATGCGCTGCACGCGATTTTCAAAGCCATTCGCAAAGGCATGAAAGAGCAGAACTGCAACCGGGCGATCATCGTGGCGCACAATGCCAACTTCGATCACAGCTTCCTGATGGCCGCCGCAGAGCGCGCCGGGCTGAAACGCAACCCTTTCCACCCTTTTGCCACTTTCGATACCGCCGCACTCAGCGGATTGGTGCTCGGGCAGACGGTGTTAGCGAAGGCCTGTATCAGCGCCGGGATGGTGTTCGACAGCAGTCAGGCGCACTCTGCGCTGTATGACACCGAGCAGACCGCCAAACTGTTCTGTGAGTTGGTAAACCGTTGGAAACGCCTTGGCGGCTGGCCATTGCCGGTGGGCGATGAGACTGAAGCCTCTTGCGAGACGGACAGCGAAGCAGAATAACTGGCCTCAGTCAGAACTAATCGGAACAAATAGATAAAAAAAGAGCGGCTCAGATGGCCGCTCTTTTTATTTTCTCTGCTGTTACACCGGGAGCCTGAAATTACTCAGGTTGCTGCTCTTCAGAAGATTTGTATTTCTCAGCAGTTTCTTTGATCAGCTGCTGCAGCTCACCGCGCTGATACATTTCAATTACGATGTCACAACCACCGACCAGCTCACCATCAACCCACAGCTGCGGGAAGGTTGGCCAGTTAGCAAATTTTGGCATTTCAGCGCGGATATCTGGGTTTTGCAGGATATCAACGTAAGCGAAACGCTCACCACAGGCAGAAAGAGCCTGAACAGCCTGAGCCGAGAAACCGCAGCTTGGCAGCTTAGGTGAACCTTTCATGTACAGAAGGATTGGGTTTTCGGAAACCTGCTTCTGGATTTTTTCAATAGTTGGTGTGGTCATTTCTTGCTTCCTCAAGCCAAAGCTGGCTGTCACGGTCATTACTCATTATGCGCAGGCTGCTTATGGGAACCCGCAGCCTTTGTCGCTTGTCTTCTATTGTAACGATGGCTGGCATGGGATAAAAACGCCATTTTTTGCAGGGTTTTTCTCCTCTGCGCCATGCATTATTTAACTGCCTGTGCCATTTTTATTAAAATGCCTAACAGGTCGCAAAAATAAACTGGCATTCAGAATAACATTTTTGCCGAACAAATTTAACTGCCGAATTAGCCATGCGCACGGCATAGAGCATTATTTCAACCCACTGAAATATGGTGCTTTTAAAACCGTTTAATGACTATTTTCTCAGCATTTAAAAAGCTATTAACTTTTTCTCACAATATGATCTAGAATCGAGGCATTTCGTGCTGTTTTGTCCGGTTCATTTGGGCAATACTCTGACATCTCTGATGTTTAACTTTGGGCCAATATTGGTAACGACGCCATGCGTTTATTGATTACGCTTTCCGTACTGCTATTTACCCAGCTATTTCTCAATTTGGCGCATGCAGCGCCAAATGCTAACGTTTCCGCCGATCAGAAGAAAAGCCACGTGAGTCAGGCTAAACCCGATGAGCGCCGAAAGCGAAAAGCCGTGGCCAAGACCAGCAAAAAGTCTAAGGCAGAGCCGGTAAAAGAAGAGAAAACCAAAAGTACCAAGACCAAAGAAACGAAAAAGGCCGCACCGGCCAAGCTTGCTCACCACTCGCGAGCAGAAAAGAAAACCGCCAAAGTCGCGCTACACAAAACCGAAACTAAAAAAGAAAGTCGAACAAAACTGGCGAAGAACGAAACGAAAAAGAACGGCAAAAAAGCTTACGGGCGTCACCGAGGTGACAAAGACGTTCTGGCAAAAAACAGTAAACCAATAACATTAAGCGCCGCGCACAAGAAACGTTACCAACACGCGCAGCAGACAGCGATGACTAAGTTGATGCATCAGGTTGGCAAACCTTATCGCTGGGGTGGTACTTCACCGAATACCGGGTTTGATTGCAGTGGTTTAGTGTATTACGCCTATAAAGATTTGATTCGCATTAAAATGCCACGCACCGCGAACGAAATGTACCACCTTCGCGACGCGGCACCGGTTAAGCGCGGTGAACTGGAAAGCGGCGATTTAGTCTTCTTCCGGATAAGCAAGCGCGGCGCAGCAGACCACGTGGGCGTCTATCTCGGCAACGGCAAGTTTATTCAGTCACCGCGAACCGGTGAAGATATCAAAATCACTTCACTGGGTGATGACTACTGGCAAGATCACTATGTTGGCGCGCGTCGCGTTATGACGCCTAAAACGATTCGTTAAGTCAGCTCCACCGCTAATCAGTCACTGAATAGCATTTAACGAAACGCTTATGAAGTTGTTGAATTACCAAGACGGCATCAAGTTGAAAACAAAAAGGGCGACCTCAGTGATGGGGTTGCCCTTTTCTCTATCTATCAATTTATTTATCTATAACGACGTCTAGATCTATTACCGAACACGATTTAACGCGCCTAACCCCTGATCGCAAACAGAGGATTAGTGCATTACCGCCGTGAAGCTAAAAGCCAAAATCATAGCTAATGCGCCGACTGTCGTGATCAATGCGAATTTCAGATTGCTGTCCATTAAAACTCCTTCTGGATCAAATGCGGCCACGTTGTAAGCCATACAGTTTGTGTGCCAAAGCAGTTTCTCACAGTTTCAGGCTAAAATCCCGTGATCATTCCCTGCCTTAACAAGACTTTTTACTTTCCCTTTTCCACAATATAAGAGAAAATTCGCGGTTACCACGCTGCGTGCCGGTCGATTCATCCCGATGTTCTTTCAGACGGTTGTTCTTTTCTGAAAAACCCACCAACGATTTCACTGCGCTTTTATTATTCAGCAGTCAAATCCACGCAGGCAAACGATTAACATAATGCTAACGTGCCAGAGCACGTCGGTACAGGAGTCATTCTTTTCATGGCAACGATAAAAGATGTCGCAAAGCGGGCTGGCGTTTCCACCACTACCGTGTCGCACGTCATCAATAAAACACGTTTCGTCGCCGAAGAAACTAAAGCCGCCGTGCAGACTGCCATTAAAGAGTTGCACTACTCGCCTAGCGCCGTGGCCCGCAGCCTCAAGGTAAATAACACCAAGTCTATCGGCTTGTTGGCAACTTCCAGTGAAGCGCCTTACTTCGCCGAAGTGATTGAAGCCGTAGAAAACAGCTGCTTCGCCAAAGGCTATACGCTGATTTTATGTAACTCACACAATAACCTCGACAAGCAACAAGCCTATCTGGCGATGCTGGCGCAAAAGCGCGTCGACGGCTTATTGGTGATGTGCGCCGAATACCCGGACGCCCTGCTGGACATGCTCGAAGAGTATCGCTCCATCCCAATGGTAGTGATGGACTGGGGCGAAGCGCGTAAGAATTTCACCGACAGCATTATTGATAACGCCTTTGAAGGCGGCTACATGGCCGGGCGCTACCTGATTGAACGCGGTCACCGCGATATCGGCGTGATCCCAGGGCAGCTGGCGCGTAACACCGGCGGCGGCCGCTTCCAGGGCTTCGTCAAAGCCTTAACCGAAGCCAATATTCCGCTGCGCGAAGAGTGGGTGGTTCAAGGGGATTTCGAGCCGGAATCTGGCTATCAGGCGATGCACAAGATTTTGATGCAGAAGCAGCGCCCGACCGCGGTGTTCTGCGGCGGCGACGTGATGGCCATGGGAGCAATCTGCGCCGCGGACGAAATGGGCCTGCGCGTGCCGCAAGACATCTCGGTGATTGGCTATGATAACGTGCGTAACGCGCGCTACTTCTCCCCTGCCCTGACCACCATCCACCAGCCGAAAGAGCGTCTGGGCGAGATGGCCTTCACCATGCTGCTCGACCGCATTGTCAGCAAGCGCGAAGAGTCACAGACCATTGAGGTTCACCCGAAACTGGTTGAACGCCGCTCAGTGGCCGACGGTCCGTATCGCGACTATCGCCGTTAATAGCGCGCCGCGAATAACATAGTTAACCGACCAACGCCTGCTCTCACGCAGGCGTTTTTAATTGCGCAGCCACTCCTGATTCATGGTTTCGCTGTCGCCAAGGTAGTCCAGCAGCCACGCCAGCGCGGGTGATTGGTTGCTTTGGTCCCACGTCAGGCAGCAGGCGCTTTCCGGGAAATCCGTAGCCAGCTGCAAAACGCGAAGCTTATCCTGCTCGAGCCATTGATCCACCATATGCACCGGCATCATGCCTACGCACAACCCGGCACACAGGCACTCAATGGCGCAAGTCCAGTCCGGCACCACGAGGCGACGCTGGTTATCTAAAGTCCAAGTGTCGCGCTTGGGCAGGTTGCGCGAGGTGTCTTCCAGACATAGCGCGGGGTATTCTCGCAGCTGGTCGTCAATCAGCGGCGCGGGCAATACCGCCAGCGGATGGCTCGGGCTGACCACGCAGTGCCAGTCCATAAAGCCCATGTCGCGAAAGCTGAAACGCCCGCCGGTCGGCACTGCGCGAGTGGCACCGATGGCGACGTCAGCGCGGCCATCGACCAAGGCGTCCCACACGCCGTTAAACACTTCGGAATGAATAATCAGCTCGGTGTCCGGGAAGGTGCGATAGAAGTCGGTCACCAGCCGCCGCGCCCTTTCTGGTTTGACGATACGGTCAACCGCCACGTTGAGCTGGCCACGCCAGCCGTTTGCCACCTGCTGGCACTGGCGGCGGGTCGCCATCATTTTTTTGATAAGCAACCGCGCATCATCGACGAAAACCTGCCCGGCGGGGGTTAATTCCACATCGCGGTGGCGGCGTTCAAACAGCGGCACGGCCAGCCACTGCTCCAGTTGGCGGACGGTATAACTCACCGCCGAGGGCACGCGGTGCAGCTCTGCCGCCGCCGCGCTAAAACTGCCGGTGCGCGCCACGGCGTCCACCACTTCTAACGAGTATTCTGACCACATTTCATTCGCCCTCGGCTTGCTTTCAATTTTTTTGATACATCACTGCAAATATTAGCGTTTCACAAGGGCTTTACCAAACACTTAAACTTCTAGGCGTTTTCCTGCAATTTTTGCCATCGCGTAACGTCATTGATACATCGCATTTAAGAAGAGAAAAATGAAACCCTCCTTTGGATTTATGCTCTACCTCGCCGGGCTGAGTATGCTGGGCTTTTTAGCCACCGATATGTACCTGCCTGCATTCAGCGCAATGCAAACTTCTTTAGTCACCACGCCGGGCTTGATCAGCGCCAGCCTGAGTATCTTCTTGGGCGGCTTTGCTATTGGGCAACTGGTCTGGGGGCCGCTCTCCGACCGTCTGGGTCGCCGACCTGTGTTGATTGCCGGGCTGACGCTGTTCGCGCTGGGCTGCCTCGGCATGCTGTGGGTGGAAAACATTTATCTGCTGCTCGGCCTGCGCTTCCTGCAAGCCATCGGCGTGTGTGCTGCGGCAGTGAGCTGGCAGGCGCTGGTGGTTGATCGCTACTCTTCTGACGTGGCGAAACGCACCTTTGCGACTATCATGCCGCTGGTCGCACTCTCTCCGGCGCTGGCCCCGCTGCTGGGCGCATGGGTACTCAACCATTTCGACTGGCAGGCGATTTTTGCCCTGCTGTTGGCGGTTGGCGTGCTGCTGCTGGCCTTCTCTTTTGGCATTAAAGAAGCCAAAAAAGCCAGTGGCGAGAAAAAGGCGGACAGCATTAGCTTCTTCCGCCTGATGGCTTCACCGGCCTTTAGCGGCAACGTGATGATTTACGCCGCCTGCTCGGCCGGTTTCTTTGCGTGGCTGACGGGTTCACCTTTTATTTTAAGTGATATGGGCTATACGCCGGGAGTGATTGGTCTGAGCTATGTTCCGCAGACGATTGCGTTCTTGGTGGGGGGATTTGGCTGTCGTTTGCTGATCGCCAAAATTGACGGAAACCGCATTCTGCCTTGGCTGCTAGCGGGTTATACCCTGAGCGTCGTGGCACTTTATCTGGTGGCTACCCTGACTCACGCCACGCTCATTACCCTGCTGATCCCCTTCTGTTTGATGGCTTTGGTGAATGGTGCGTGCTATCCAATTGTTGTAGCAAATGCATTAATGTCATTTCCTGCTAATACAGGTAAGGCTGCTGCACTGCAAAATACACTACAATTAGGTTTGTGTTTTGTTGCCAGCCTATTGGTTTCCACTTTTATTGCCCTGCCACTTCTGGCTACGGTGACGGTGATGCTAGGTACCGTCGTCTTGGTTGGATTGGGATTTTTTATGGCCAAAAAAGGGGAACATCAGGCGGCTGCGTCAGCGGTGACTGGCGGAGGTGAGTTATCACGAAACGATGCTTAACATGCTAACGGATCGTCATAATTACTCTCTGTAACAATCACTTAAAGTATATGCTCGCCCCGCACGATTTATTATTGAGAATGCGGAAAGGCGGGCTTATACTCAATCGAACCTAAAAAAATAACATTTTTCCAAAACTTTTATCACAACTTGTTGTCGATGCGGGGAGTGCATCACACTTTATAAAATGGATTTTTCACCCATAATCTTAGTGGCAGTGGGTGTTCTTCTAATAATTTCCTCTGTTCATAGTCGCATATCAGACAAGGCGGATTAACCGTCTGTTCTCATAATGACCTGCGTAAATTGCCTAATGTTTTCATGGCAGGTTAATAAGTCAGAAGAGAAAGTGATGGAGAAGCTATGAGTTCATCGTGTGTAGAAGACCTGAGTATTCAAGATAATCAATGGTATCGAATCGCCAATGAAATGCTCGGGATGGCCGATATCCAGATTAACGGTACTCGACCTTTTGATATCAAAGTAAAAAATCCTGATTTCTTTAAGCGTGTTTTGCAGGAAGGTTCTTTGGGTCTGGGCGAAAGTTATATGGACGGTTGGTGGGAATGCGAACGTCTCGATATGTTCTTCCAGCGGGTCATTAACGCCGGTCTTGAGAGTAAACTTCCGCGCCATTTTAAAGATACACTCCGCATTGCAGCCGCACGGCTAACCAACCTTCAATCCAGAAAACGCGCCTGGATTGTGGGTAAAGAGCATTATGACTTGGGCAACGACTTGTTCAGCCTAATGCTAGACCCTTATATGCAATATTCCTGCGCATACTGGAAAGAGGCAACAACTCTCGAACAGGCTCAGGAAGCAAAATTAAAAATGATTTGCGATAAGCTGCAATTGAAGCCGGGCATGCGCTTGCTCGACATCGGCTGTGGCTGGGGTGGGCTTTCTGAATTCGCAGCGAAAAATTACGGCGTTAGCGTCGTTGGGGTAACTATTTCGGCTGAGCAACAAAAAATGGCTCAAGAGCGCTGCAAAGGGCTCGACGTCACTATTTTGCTGCAAGACTACCGTGACTTGAACGATCAGTTTGATCGTATTGTGTCCGTGGGCATGTTCGAACACGTGGGTCCGAAGAATTATCAGACTTACTTTAACGTGGCGAAACGCAATATTAAGCCGGACGGTTTATTCCTTCTGCATACGATTGGTTCGAATAAAACCGACCTGAACGTTGACCCGTGGATCGATAAATACATTTTCCCTAATGGCTGCTTGCCTTCCGTTCAGCAAATCGCGCAAACCAGCGAATCACTGTTCGTAATGGAAGATTGGCACAACATCGGGGCGGATTACGACCGAACGCTGATGGCTTGGTATGAGCGTTTCCAGCAGGCATGGCCTTCTCTGGCAGAACGTTACGGCGATCGCTTCTACAGAATGTTCACCTACTATCTCAACGCCTGTGCCGGTGCATTCCGCGCCCGTGACATTCAGTTGTGGCAGGTGGTATTCAGCGCGCAAGGCGTCGAAGGCGGTATTCGCGTTCCACGCTAAGTGACAGACGAAAAAAAGCCGGACAGTGATGAGCTGCCCGGCTTTTTTATTGCGCTAATTTTATATTTGGCGAATTACTGGTCTTGCTGCTCGGCCAGCGCCTGCGCGGTAGCCATGGCGGCTTCGCGGCTTGCCAACACGCGCTCGACGGTGTCAACAATTGCTTGGGTCTGCGGGTCGATTTCAATATTGATTTTATCGCCCAGACGCTTCGCGCCCAAGGTGGTTCTTTGCAGCGTTTCAGGAATTAAATGCACGCAGAAACGGGTTTTAGTCACTTCACCGACGGTCAGGCTAATTCCATCAATTCCGATGAAACCTTTATGCAGCACATATTTCATTAAATCTTCGTGCGGCATGCGGAACCAGATTTGACGGTTATTTTCTGAGGTCAGAATTTTCGCCACTTCCGCCGTACAAATAATATGCCCGGACATTAAATGGCCGCCGATTTCATCATCAAAACGCGCCGCGCGCTCCAAATTCACTTCAGAGCCGGGCTGTAAATCGCCAAGGTTAGTCAGACGAAGCGTCTCTTTAACCAAGTCAAAGCTGACCAGATCGCCATTCACTTCAGTCACTGTCAGGCAGCAGCCGTTGTGTGCGACCGATGCGCCCAGCTCTAAGTTGTCCAGCATGTGGGCTGGCATTTTCACTACGTGGGTGCGGAAGTTAGGTTTTTCATCGATGGACACCAGTGTTCCTGTGCCCTGAACAATACCGGTAAACATAGGTCATGCCTCATTAAATGCTTGCTCTCTTATCCGTCAGTTTGCCGTAGAATTGAGGGAAAGCCAAATCAATGAACCTAAAATATCAGACCGATTTAAAAGCGCATTATTTAACTCGACATTCACAGCTTTATTGCTTAAAAAATCTTAAGATGTACAATCTTCGGGCTATTTCCCGCTATTTTAGCGTCATGTTTTTCATGACGTTTTCTGAATTTAATCACTGTCCAACGTGGTTGGAGTTTCGGTAATACAGCACGTAAAGCGCCTTTGGGCTTGTTCCTTAATGAATATTCATAAGGAATATTCCCCTCTCCGGCGTACGGCTCTCGACGCGATAACTTCAGGAACGAAGGATTAACTATATAAAGGTGTATACGTGCAGAAGTACCTTACAGAAGCGCGTGTCTTATTAGCGCTCGCTGTTCCCGTCATCTTTGCTCAAATTGCGCAGACCGCAATGGGCGTAGTGGACACCATCATGGCTGGCTCGGTCAGCGCAACGGACATGGCCGCAGTGGCCGTCGGTACCTCGATTTGGCTGCCGGCAATTCTATTGGGTCATGGCTTGGTGCTGGCACTTAGCCCGACCGTGGCCCATCTCAACGGGGCCGGACGACGCGATAAAATCGCTCATCAGGTGCAGCAAGGTTTCTGGCTGGCGGCAGGCGTGTCGGTGCTGATCATGGCCGTCATCTATAATTGCGAGCACATCATCGGCCTGATGCATAACGTCGATGAAGAGCTGAAAGAGAAAGCCATTGGCTACCTGCATGCCATCATGTGGGGCGCGCCGGGCTACCTGTTCTTCCAAGTGCTACGCGTGCAGTGCGAAGGGTTGTCGAAAACCAAGCCGGGGATGATTTTTGGTTTTGTTGGGCTGATGGTTAACATTCCGCTTAACTATATCTTCATCTATGGTCACTTCGGCGCACCGGCGCTGGGCGGCGTAGGCTGCGGCGTGGCGACAGGCACGGTCTACTGGGTGATGTTCCTGATGATGCGTTACTACGTGAAGCATGCTTACTTCATGAAGGATATCGTTGCGCCGAGCCGTTTTGCCAAGCCAGATTGGGCCACTCTCAAGCGTTTAACCTCGCTGGGCCTGCCGATTGGGCTAGCGCTGTTCTTCGAAGTGACGCTGTTCGCTATCGTCGCCCTGCTGGTTTCTCCGCTGGGCATTGTCGCGGTGGCCAGTCACCAGATAGCTCTGAGCCTCGGCTCGTTGATGTTCGTCATCCCGCTCTCTTTGGGCATGGCGACCACCATCCGCGTGGGTTCGCGCTTGGGTGAGTCTTCGGTGGAAGGGGCGCGAGTCGCAGCTCGTACCAGTATTTTCACCGGGGTGGTGATTGCCTGCTTCACGGCGTCCCTCTCGGTGATTTTCCGCGAGCAGATCGCCGCGCTGTATAATGACAGCCCGGAGGTAGTAGCCTTGGCCTCTAGCTTGATGCTGCTGGCAGCGGTTTACCAGATTTCCGACGCCATTCAGGTGATCGGCACTGGCGTACTGCGCGGCTATAAAGACACGCGTTCTATCTTCTACATCACCTTTGTCGCTTACTGGGTATTGGGGCTGCCGATTGGCTACACGCTGGGCTTGACCGACTGGGTCGTGCCGCGAATGGGGCCTAGCGGCTTCTGGTGGGGCTTTATTATCGGCCTGACCTTCGCGGCGGTAATGGTGTCGCTGCGTATTCGCTGGATCCAAAACCAATCTTCATTCGTCATTTTGGATAAAGCGCGCCGATAAGCTGCTTTAACGCACTGCTCAGCCGCCGGACGACTGTTTCCGGCGGCTGAGTTGCCAGCATTAATGTTTAAAAAATCAACGCAATGAACATTAGCGCACCACTCAGTCACAATATCGTCGTAAAATGTTTTTTTTCCCTTGCCAGTCACCGGGTAGGTCGCTAATATTCGTCCCCGCTGCCGCACTGGCAGACAGAAAACGATGCGTCCGTAGCTCAGTTGGTTAGAGCACCACCTTGACATGGTGGGGGTCGGTGGTTCGAGTCCACTCGGACGCACCAAATTCTGCGTAGTACCTGCTTCATCAGATGTGCGTCCGTAGCTCAGTTGGTTAGAGCACCACCTTGACATGGTGGGGGTCGGTGGTTCGAGTCCACTCGGACGCACCAGATGAACACTCCTTCGGTTTCCAATCTTGCAGTCATTTCTCCTTCGAATTCAAAACCCAATATTTTTCAATTTTAGTTTTAGATCCTATAACTCAAGCCCCTCGCTACGCTTTATCCTGCTCTAAATAGTCCCTATAGTGATTTCTCCCCTGCCCGTTTCGGCGATTTGCGCAACGAACGCCTCTCAGATGCCAGAAGCTTGCGCAGCGTCATGTTTTTTATTTTGTTTCCCGCCGCTTAGCCCCTATAATACGCACCGTCTCTCCGATTGAATGGTTTCAGCCCCTTGATCTGTCGATATCGTACTTATAAAAGCAGCACCTTACCCAAGACGATGAATAATCGTACAGAAAGCCATGCCTTGGCTGAACTTTACACACCATTTCTTCTCCAGTCGCCTACGCTTAGTATTGTTTTGAATCAACCAGGCACCACCCAAATTCCTCGTGGGCAGCAGCGCTGCCAGGCGAACATATTCCCAATCCATCACAACTTGTAGATAAAATCGTCATGAAAAAGACCAAAATTGTTTGTACCATCGGCCCGAAAACCGAATCCGAAGAAATGCTGACCAAACTGCTTGATGCAGGCATGAACGTTATGCGTTTGAACTTCTCTCACGGTGATTACGAAGAACACGGTCAGCGCATCAAGAACATCCGCAACGTTATGGCTAAAACTGGCCACAAAGCGGGCATCCTGCTGGACACCAAAGGTCCAGAAATCCGCACCATGAAGCTGGAAGGTGGCAAAGACGCCGCGCTGGTTGCTGGTCAGACTTACACCTTTACTACTGACCAATCCGTAATTGGTAACAGCGAGCGCGTTGCAGTGACTTACGCGGGCTTCGCAGCTGACCTGAAAATCGGCAACACCATTCTGGTCGATGACGGCCTGATCGGCATGGAAGTGACCAACGTCACCGAAACCGAAGTGACCTGTAAAGTGCTGAACAACGGCGACCTGGGCGAAAACAAAGGCGTTAACCTGCCGGGCGTTTCTATCGCGCTGCCAGCTCTGGCTGAAAAAGACAAACGTGACCTGATCTTCGGTTGCGAGCAAAACGTTGATTTCGTTGCGGCTTCTTTCATCCGTAAACGTTCTGACGTGCTGGAAATTCGCGAACACCTGAAAGCACACGGTGGCGAGCACATCCAGATCATCTCTAAAATCGAAAACCAAGAAGGCCTGAACAACTTCGACGAAATCCTCGAAGCGTCTGACGGCATCATGGTTGCTCGTGGCGATCTGGGCGTTGAGATCCCAGTTGAAGAAGTTATCTTCGCGCAGAAGATGATGATCGAGAAATGTAACCGCGCGCGTAAAGTCGTTATCACTGCGACCCAGATGCTCGATTCCATGATCAAAAACCCACGCCCTACTCGTGCAGAAGCTGGCGACGTGGCTAACGCCATCATCGACGGTACTGACGCAGTTATGCTGTCTGGCGAAAGTGCGAAAGGTAAATATCCGCTGGAAGCCGTGACTATCATGGCAACCATCTGTGATCGTACCGACCGCGTGATGCACAGCCGTATCGACGGTCAGAACGAAAACCGCAAACTGCGCATCACCGAAGCCGTTTGCCGTGGTGCTGTTGAAACCGCTGAGAAGCTGGACGCGCCTCTGATTGTTGTCGCAACCAGCGGCGGTAAATCAGCTAAAGCCGTGCGTAAATACTTCCCACACGCCACTATTCTGGCGCTGACCACTAACGAAGTGACCGCACGTCAGCTTATCCTGACTAAAGGCGTGATTACTCAGCTGGTCAAAGAAATCGCTTCTACTGACGACTTCTACCGTATCGGTAAAGAAGCGGCGCTGGAAAGCGGTCTGGCTCAGAAAGGTGATGTTGTAGTGATGGTTTCTGGCGCACTGGTTCAGAGCGGCACAACCAATACTGCATCGGTACACGTTGTTTAATTAGAAAAGTGACATCGCTTTGTGCCAAAACGCCGCTTAATGCGGCGTTTTTTATTGGCTGCAATGTAAATAATTAGACAAGACAGTAAAAACAGCTAACAAATAAATGGGACAAGTCTCATGGAATCCGGCTGTTTTCGCTGCATTTTTTAACTTTTTCGCAAAAAAAGATGCTTCTTTGAGCGAACGATCAAAATAAAGCGATTGCGAGCAAAAATTTATTCTCATTAGAAAAAGGTTTGTGTAATACTTGTAACGCTACATGGAGATTAACTTAATCTAGAGGGTTTTATAATGAATCGCACTAAACTGGTACTGGGCGCTGTAATCCTGGCTTCTACTATGCTGGCTGGTTGTTCAAGCAATGCTAAAATCGACCAACTGTCTTCAGACGTTTCTACTCTGAACTCTAAAGTTGACCAACTGAGCAACGACGTGAACGCAATCCGTTCTGACGTTCAAGCAGCTAAAGACGATGCAGCTCGCGCTAACCAACGTCTGGACAACCAAGCTCACGCTTACAAGAAGTAATATTACTTCAATAGTTAAATGGCGCACTCAGTGCGCCATTTTTTTTGCCTGTCATTCAGCATCTCGCCACTCATCTCTTCCGCTTCTAACATTCCCTGTTTACATGCCCTTAAAACTCACTACAGCACCTTCTATCAAACGCACATAAAAAAAGGAGCTGGTATCAGCTCCTTTCTATGCAATGCCTCTATGGGCCGTACAGCGCGATTATTGGTTATCGGCGGTTTGGTAAGACTTAGCCTGAGTGATAGCAGCACTTTGCGATTGAGGCACTTGTGATGCTGGCGCCTCTTGCGCTGAGTCAGCATCAGTACCGTGACTCACAATCACCGGCATGCCCGAGCGGCGCTCGATAGCCTGCTTCACCACGTCTTCATTGGTCTCTTTGTTCTTGATGAACTTCTTCTCAGCGGCGGTCAGCACAATCGGCTTGGTCTGCGGATCGTCCTTGTCGGTGTGAGACAGCGGCTGGTGGACTTCAATGTAGCGTTTGCCATCCGGCTCAACCGCCACTTTGATTGGCTGGTTGATTATCTGCACGCGCGTGCCCTTCGGCACCATGTTGAACAGCGCTTCGATATCATCCGGGCGCAGGCGAATACAGCCAGAGCTGACGCGCATGCCGATACCAAAGTTGGCATTAGTACCGTGGATCAGATACTGCCCGGTGCCTGCGGACAGGCGCATGGCAAACAGCCCCATCGGGTTATCCGGCCCGGCCGGTACCATACCCGGCAGCTTAATGCCGTCTTTCAGATAGGCTTTGCGGATATTGGCGGTTGGCGTCCAAGTGGGATTAGGGATCTTCTGGCTAACCGAGGTGACCATCTCCGGGGTATTGCGCCCTAACTGGCCGATACCTATTGGCAGCACGATCACCTTGTCCTCCCCTTTCGGGTAGTAATAGAGGCGCAGCTCGGCAAGGTTTACCACAATGCCTTCGCGCTTGGTGTCGGGGAGCAGCATCTGCGATGGAATGGTCAGTACGGTGCCCGGCTTCGGCAGATAAGGGTCAGTGCCTGGGTTGGCTTCCAGCATCCCAATCAAACCAATCTGATATTTGGCGGCTGCCGCTTCGAGTGGTTTGCCATCGTTTGGCACAACGTAGGTGGTGTTCTCACCGATAAGGCGGCTGTTATCCGGCGGCAGTGGATATTCAGCGGCGTTGGCCGCACCGGTTCCGGCGGTTAAATAGCCCGCGAATAACATCCCCATCAGGGGTAATACACGTTTCATACTCATTCCTACTGATGATTATCGTAAGGGTTGAAACCCGATGCCAAGGCAGATGCACAGGCATCAACTTCCTGTTGAGTTTTAATAGTAGCAACGCTAAAAGCAAAGGCAATTAAAACGCTTAAAATCAAAGCGTTACAAAAGCTCGGCGGAATGAGAATTAAGGCGAGAGAAGCGTTTTAAGCAGCTGAATTATCAGAATTAAATGGCAAGGGAGGATGAGATGAAGGAAGAAATAACGTTGCTCATTAGCAGAACATTCCTAACGAGCAACGTGTCGTGATTAGCTCAATTGCTGGGCATTAGCACGAATAGCGCGGATCATCGCTTCCAGCCCTTGCGAGCGTGAAGGCGTAAGATGCTGGCTCAACTCAAGGGCGGTGAAGAACGGACGCACGTCCAACTCCACCACTTCCTGCGCGGTCAGACCTTGATAAAGGCTGAAGACAATCGCCAACAGGCCTTTAACGATAGCGGCATCGCTGTCACCCGCAAAACTCAGCACACCCGCCTCGTTAGTCTGCATCACAATCCAGACTTGGCTTTGACAGCCGGAGATCAGGTTTTTATCTTGGCGATGTTCATCGGCAAGTGCGGGTAACTGGCCACCCAGTTCAATCACGTACAGGTATTTCTCTTCCCAGTTCGGGCACCGGGAAAAGTTTTTCACTAATTTGTCTTTATCTGGCAAAGCCATAAAAATAGATCCTGATAATAGACTGCGGGTTAACCCAGCAGACGATGAATGCGTTGCAGCCCTGCGACCAAGCGATCGACTTCTTCGCGAGTATTGTACATGGCGAGCGACGCCCGGCACATGGCCGGTACACCGTAAAATGACATCAATGGCATGGCGCAGTGGTGACCGGTACGAATAGCGATACCGTATTGGTCAAGGAAGCTGCCGACATCATAGGCGTGGTGCTTGCCTAAGTTGAAAGCAATCACGCCAGAGCGAATGGCCGGGCCATAGATGACAATATCAGGGATCTGAGCCATAGCTTCGAGTGCGTAACTCATCAGCGACTGCTCGTAATCATGGATCTCAGCAATGCCAAGGTCAGTGACGTAGCTCATCGCCGCGCCCAACCCCATGATGCCAGCCGTGTTTGGCGTACCCGCCTCAAAGCGCCAAGGCGCTGCGGCAAAGGTGGTGCCTTCGGTCAGGCTGACATGCTTGATCATCGAGCCGCCGCCTTCCCAAGGTGGCATTTGATCCAGCAAGGCTTTCTTGCCATACAAAATACCGATGCCGGAAGGCCCGTAGAGCTTGTGACCCGACCAGACATAGAAGTCGCAATCCAGCGCCTGCACGTCCACGGTGTGGTGCATCACGGCCTGTGCGCCATCAACCAATACCGTCAACCCGGCGGCTTTAGCCTGAGGAATGATGGTTTCGATTGGGTTCACCGTGCCGAGCACGTTGGACACGTGGGCCAGCGCCAGCAGCTTGGTGCGCGGGGTGATCAAGGTTTCCAGCTCAGACAGGTCCAGCTCGCCGTTTGGCGTTAAGTGCCAGACGTCAATATGCAGGTCACGCTCTTTCGCCAGCATCTGCCATGGAACGATGTTCGCATGGTGCTCCATCTCGGTGATGATGATGCGATCACCGGCGTGCAGCAACGCGCGGCCAAAGGTGTTAGCAACCAGATTAATGGCTTCTGTCGAACCTTTGACGAACACAATCTCTTCGGCAGAAGCCGCATTGATGAACTCTGCCGCTTGCTGGCGGACATTTTCCATCTGCTCGGTGGCTTCAGCACTTAAGGTATGAATGCCGCGGTGAACCGCGGCATAGCCATGCTGGTAGAATTCAAGCTCGCGCTCGATAACCTGACGGGGTTTCTGCGCGCTGGCCGCGCTATCAAGGTAGGCCAGCGGCTGGCCGTTAACTTCACGGCTCAGCAGAGGGAAATCGTTACGCACTCTTTCCAGTGGAAAACTCATTACTCACCTCGATTTAGTCGGCCAGCAATACGGGCAATGACTACATCGCGCAGGGTTTCGTTTTCGATGGCTTCGGTCAATTCCGCCGCAAAAGCAAAGATAATCATATGCTGTGCGTCCTGCCCGCTGATACCACGCGCGCGCAGGTAGAAAAGCTGTTCGTCATCGATACGGCCCACTGTCGCACCGTGGCTACATTTCACATCATCGGCATAAATTTCTAACTGTGGTTTGGTGTCCACTTCAGCCTGCTTGCTCAGCAGCAGGTTGTTGTTGGTCATCTTACCGTCAGTTTTCAGCGCGTGTTTTGCCACTTTAATCATGCCGTTAAACACGGCCTTGGCGCGGTCACGCACGATCACTTTATGCAGCTGATTGCTGTTGCAATAGCCTTTGTTGTGTTCGAGATAAGTACGGGTATCGGCAATTTCTGCGTCAACCGGCAATACCAGACTGTTGATGTCCAGATTGCTGTTTTCACCGTTAAGCTGTGCGCTGGTGTTGTTACGGGTCAGGCCCGCACCCAGCAGGAAGCTATGGCTAGCAACGCGCGCGTCACGGCCAATCACTAAATCATTGTGCGAGAAGTGGAAGCTCGCCTGGCTTTCAAAGGCCAGTTTGTAGTGAGTGAAATCCGCGTTATCGCCAACGTTCACGGTCATACGTGAGCCGGTGAAATGACCTTTGTCACTCAGGCTGACGTAGTGCTCGATCACTTCAGCATTGGCGCCGCTTTCAATCGCCAAGTGGTAGCGATGGTGAACGGTATTAATCTCACGAGCCTGCTCGCGACCACTGCTGACGTGCAGCAAATAGAGTGGTTTCTCTGCTTGTTTACCGGCAGGTAAACGCACAGACAGGCCGTCTTGCGCCAGACTTTCGGTCAGGTGCAGGAAGACTTCTGACTCAATCGGCTCAGGCAGAGTCTGCTGAACGGAAGGACTCAGTTTTTCGATTTCAAACGCGCCGGTTTGCACGTCGCTGAGGTCAGCATCAAAGCGACCATCAACGAACACCAGACGGTAAGCATCCAGCGGCAAAGCCAGAGCCTTCAACTCTTCTGCGCTCAACGCCTGTGGCTGCGGAGCAAAGAATTGATTACCGAGCAAAGATGAAACCGGAGTGTACTTCCAGTTTTCAAGTTTGGCGTGCGGGAAACCGATACGCAGAACTTGCTGCCAGTGCGCATGCGCGTGGGCAGAGTTCTCGCCGCCTGCGCTTTCGAACAGGCGATACAACTGTTGCATGGCGTGCGAACTGCCCGCCGCAGGTACGTTACTCTTGGTCTGTAAGCCAGCCATAACCCTGCTCCTCTAACTGTTTAACCAAGGTAAAATCGCCGGATTTAACAATGCGGCCCTGCCACAAAACGTGCACGTAGTCAGGCTTGATGTAGTCGAGGATACGCTGGTAGTGGGTGACGATAACGAATGAACGTTTGCCGTCACGCAGGCTGTTAACGCCGTCAGAAACAATTTTCAGCGCGTCGATATCCAGACCTGAGTCGGTTTCATCAAGGATGCACAGATTTGGCTCAAGAGCCGCCATCTGCAGGATATCGTTACGTTTTTTCTCACCGCCGGAGAAGCCGACGTTGACAGAACGGGTCAGCAAATCTTCTGGCATTTTCAGCATGGAGATTTTTTCTTCGATGAAATCAGCGAAGTCAAAACGGTCCATCGGTGCCTGACCGCGGTACTTGCGTACGGCGTTAACGGCAGTTTGCAGGAAGAAGTGGTTGGTGACGCCAGGGATCTCAACCGGGTACTGGAAGGCCATGAATACGCCCTCGCCTGCCCGTTCTTCCGGGTCCAGGTCCAGCAGGTCTTTACCGTTGAACTCAACAGTACCGTCGGTGACTTCGTAGTCCTCGCGTCCGGCCAGCGTCGCGGAAAGCGTACTTTTACCGGAGCCGTTCGGGCCCATAATAGCGTGCACTTCCCCTGGTTTGATCTCGAGATCAAGCCCTTTAAGAATTTCCTTTTCTTCGACACGGACTTTTAAATTCTTGATGCTTAACATACGTATCCTTGAGTTTGCGCCTGCGCGCTCATAATTCTGTGGTTCTTTCACTGGTTCAGTCGTTCAATTTCCAGCGCTCGTCTAAATCGTCTTCTCACGGGAAAGAAGTGGGTGAACGAGCGGGAAAAGCGTCAGTTCTCTTTATATAGCGTTGTTATATAAGAGAAAGAGAATCACCCGACGCTGTGCTCAAGGCTGATGGCCAGAAGCTTCTGGGCCTCAACGGCAAACTCCAGCGGCAGCTCAGAGAAGACATCCTTACAGAAGCCGTTAACAATCATCGAAATTGCATCGTCTTCGCTGATACCGCGTTGTAAGCAGTAGAACAGCTGGTCGTCGCCGATTTTCGACGTTGTTGCTTCGTGCTCAAGCTGGGCAGTGTTATTGCGCACTTCCACATAAGGGAAAGTATGCGCGGCACTGTCTGGGCCGATAAGCATGGAGTCACACTGAGTAAAGTTACGGGCATTCTCAGCCGTTGGCAGAATCTTCACCAGACCGCGATAACTGTTCTGGCTGTGACCGGCAGAGATACCTTTAGAGATAATGGTCGACTTGGTGTTTTTACCAATGTGGATCATTTTGGTACCGGTATCGGCCTGCTGCTTACCGCTGGTCAGCGCGACAGAGAAGAATTCACCGATTGAGTTATCCCCTTTGAGGATAACGCTCGGGTATTTCCACGTGATCGCAGAGCCGGTTTCAGACTGAGTCCAGGACATTTTTGAACCTGAACCTTCACACAGTGCGCGTTTGGTCACGAAGTTCAGTATCCCGCCGCTGCTGTCTTTGCTGCCGGAGAACCAGTTCTGCACGGTGGAATATTTCACTTCTGCATCTTTGTGCAGAATGACTTCAACCACCGCCGCGTGCAGCTGATAGGTGTCGCGCACCGGGGCAGAACAGCCCTCGATGTAGCTCACGTAGCTGCCTTCGTCGGCAATCAGAATGGTACGTTCGAACTGACCGGTTTTCGCCGCGTTAATACGGAAATAGGTAGACAGTTCCATCGGGCAGCGCACGCCTTTGGGTACATAAACGAAAGTACCGTCAGAGGCCACGGCGGCATTCAGTGCAGCAAAGAAGTTATCTTGCGCAGGCACCACGGTACCGAGGTACTTGCGCACCAAGTCCGGGTATTCATGAATGGCTTCGCCGAAGGAGCAGAAAATCACGCCGGATTCAGACAGTTTTTCACGGTAAGTAGTGGAGACAGAAACGGAGTCGAAGATTGCATCGACCGCCACTTCTTTGCCTTCACGAACCGGAACACCGAGCTGTTCGAACGCTTTTTCTACTTCGCTGGTCAGGTAATTTTTGCCGTCAACTGCAGGCACGCCCAGCGAATCCGCTGGAGGCTGCTGCGTGGCACCCGGCTGAGAACCACAGGTATCATCACAGCTGCCGCATGAAGGCGCGGAGTAGTAGCTGTAATCCTGATAGTCGAGCGGCGTGTAATACGCTTTCAACCAGTGTGGCTCTTCCATTTTCAGCCAAGCATGATAAGCCTGCAGACGGAACTCCAGCATCCACTCAGGCTCATTGCGCTTCGCGGAAATGGCACGCACCACATCTTCGTTGATGCCAGATGCTAATTCATCGGTTGCCAGCTGAGTGAAGAAGCCTTCCTTGTATTTCGTCTCCTCGCCGACCCAAGACTGCACATTGTCTGGAATTTCTACGTTGCTTCGTGACATGTTGGTTACATCGCTTCGTTTACAATAATGTTAGACACCAAAGCTCTCGCCACAGCCGCAGGCGTGTTGAGCTTTAGGATTATTGAATTTAAATATCTGATTCAGTCCTTCGCGGACGAAATCCACCTCGGTGCCATCAATGAAAGGCATTGCCTTCAGCGGGATGAACAACTTGGCACCATCGTGTTCAAACACCAGATCATCGCCGGCTGGCTGTTTAGTCAGATCAAGGACATACGCGAAACCCGCGCAACCCGACTGCTTCACAGAGAGCTGTAGCCCTTTAACTTCTGGATCTTGGTTGATTAGCGTCTTGACCTGCTTAGCCGCAGAGTCAGTCAACGTCACACCTTTCCAAACATTCTCATCTAAAGAGAACGTGCCGACTGTTTCAGTTTGCATCTGTCCTACCTCATCGTTTCAGGGTCATAGACAAGACCTATTGTGCCTATTCTAGTGATAACAGGTATCACTTCAACCTCTTGTTTTAAGAGGGTATAGCGATTTAGCGCGAGGAACTTCACTCTACGCAGCCGCTTTCCAAGGCTGGCCGCTGGCGGGTCTTCAACACCGCAACCATCAACTAATTGAATAAGTTGTCAATTTTTTGTTAAAAAAAACCAAACTGCCGATTTTCTATATAAAAAAATAATGTTCCTGATAACTATTATAAAACATTCATCGGAAATACCTATTTATGAATTCGTTCTTTTATAGTCAGGAAATGCCTTTTTTCGCCCCTATTTCCGCAGTTTTCACAGGGGTATTCCGCATTTTTATGGCTAATAAATTGACCAATAAAAAATCCCGTTGGCTAATTGATCACTCGCCGCTTTGCAAATATGATAAGTTCAACTTTGATAATGGTTATCATTCACAAAACTGGACTGCTGCTAATGACTCAATCGGTTAATGCATGGCTGCAAACTAAAATCGACGAATATAAATTCAGCGTGCGTGATGCCACGGTAGATTTTTATATGGCGGAAGCCGCGCTGCAAAGAGTGGATGCCGAAATCAGCCAGCTCAAGCGCTTCAACAGTATCTGTCTGGACATGGCGAACATGTGCCTGCAAAACGGTGATGATCACAGCTACCTTCACGCGCTGTGTAAATTACATAACCGGCTTATTTTAGAAATAAATACCGCTCACCGTAATGAGCTATTCCGCGTGCAGAGTTATCACTTTGCCCGCCATACGTTAAAACTGATTTGTCACTATTATGCCATGATGGGCATCTGGGACAAAGCGACAGCCTTTCAAACTGACTTTGTAAAACGCGTCCCCTTTCAGCTTTAGCGTCAATTCAATCAATTAGCCCCACGGCTTGCCGCAAATAAAAAGGCAGACATAGCGAAATATGTCTGCCTGATGCACATCTATTAACATTTCAGTCGATCAATCGATGATCATCGTGGTTAGCCGCGAAATGCAGCACAGCCTCTCCTGCTCATCAAAAATCTCAATCTGCCACACCTGATTGCGCCTGCCGGTGTGCAGGGCGCGGCACACGCCCTTCACCCTGCCCTTGGTGGCCGAGCGCAGATGGTTGGCGTTGATCTCGACCCCCACCACTTTCTGCTCGCCCTCGCTACACAGGTAGCCCGCCATAGACCCCATCGACTCCGCCAGCACCACCGAAGCGCCGCCGTGCAGCAGGCCAAACGGCTGCGTGGTTCTTTGGTCCACGGGCATGGTGGCCTCGAGGTGGTCATCAGCCAGCAGCGTAAACTCAATGCCCACGTGCCCGACCATACAGCCCTGCCCGCTGGCGTTTAGCGCCTCAAGGGTGGTTTGCCGTTTCCACAATGTCATAGCGTCTCCTGTCCGTTAGGGGATCATTTCCAACAAGGCTTGCAATGGATGGCGCAGCCCATTGCCTTCAATACGTTTTACCTGACTGCGGCACGAGTAGCCGGTCGCCAGACAGCGCTGACGCGGCAAACGCTGTAAGGATTGATGCCATGACAGCTCGTAAATACCCAGTGAATTCTGGATGTTCTTGCTCTCATGCCCGTAAGTCCCGGCCATGCCGCAACAGCCGACGCTGACGTTTTCCAGCTTAGCGCCGTAGCGGGCAAAAATGTCCCCCCACTGCTTGCCGCTGGTTGGCAGCGCCGTGCTTTCAGTGCAGTGACCGAACAGATACCAAGACTCGCCGCTTTGCTGCTGCTCCGGGCGGTCGGCCAGTAAGGCACTCAGCCACTCGTGAACGAGCTGCACTTCAAAGGATCCACGCGCTTCGCCCAGGATCTCTTTATATTCATCGCGATAGCAAAGCACCAAGGCAGGATCGACGCCCACCAGCGGCATGCCCAGCTGCGCCACGCGGTTAAGAAACACCGAGGTTTTCTTGGCGGTTTTAGCGAAACGCTGCAAGAAGCCTTTGATGTGCTGCGCCTTGCCGTTCGGCGAGAATGGCAACAAGACAGGTTTCAAGCCTAGCTTCTCCACCAGCCGCACGAAGTCGGCCACCACCTGTGCGTCGTAGTAGCTGGTGAACGGGTCCTGCACGATCAGCACGTACTGGCTGCGCTGGGCAGGGTTGATTTTCTCCAACTGCTCCAGCGTCATGGTAGTGGCGCTGTGGCCCAACAACTGCTGACGCAGGGTTGGCGTGGATAATAAAGGAAGGTCAACCATACCGATGCTTTTGCGGCTCATCTCGCGCACCCACGGCTGGCTGAAGAAGAAGTTGAACACCTTCGGCGCTTTGGCCATCAGCGGCGTGTAGCTTTCCACTCCAGCCACCAGATGGTCGCGCATTGGGCGCAAATAGCGAGTGTGGTAGAGCTGCAAGAAGCGCGAGCGGAACCCCGGCACGTCGATTTTTATCGGGCACTGGGTGGAACAGGCTTTACAGGCCAGACAGCCGGACATCGCCTCTTTCACTTCATGCGAAAAGTCGTACTCGCCTTTATTGGCATGCCAGGTGTTGCGCGTCCGGTCGATAAGCCCACGGAAGCTCATTCCTTGTTGAGGTAAGGCGTTTTCCAGCGCCAGTGGGTCGACGCCCTGCTCTGCCAGCAGGCGCAGCCATTCGCGCACCAGCCCGGCACGGCCTTTCGGCGAGTGAATGCGGCTGCCGGTAATTTTCATCGACGGGCACATTGGGCTTTTCACATCGAAGTTAAAGCACAGGCCGTTACCGTTACACTCCATCGCGCCACGGAAGGACTGGCGGACCTCAAGAGGGATGCGCCGATCAAAGGTGCCGCGCTTGACCGCGTCCACTTTCATCATTGGCTCGTCGTTGTCCAATGGCGCGCAAATCTTGCCGGGGTTAAGCCGATTGTCGGGGTCGAACACCGATTTAATGCGGCGCAGCTCGTGGAACAGCTCCTCGCCGAAGAAGGCCGGACTGTATTCGGCGCGGAAGCCTTTACCATGCTCGCCCCACAGCAGGCCGCCGTATTTGGCAGTTAACGCCACCACTTGGTCGGAAATCTGCTTCAGCAGGACTTCTTGCTGCGGGTCACACATATCCAGAGCCGGGCGAACGTGAAGCACCCCGGCGTCGACGTGGCCGAACATGCCGTAGCTCAGGTTATGGCTGTCGAGTAGCGCGCGGAATTCAACAATGTAGTCCGCCAGATGCTGCGGCGGCACGCAGGTGTCTTCGGCAAACGGCAGCGGCTTGGCCTGCCCTTTGGCGTTACCCAGCAGGCCCACGGCCTTTTTGCGCATATTATAGATACGCTCAATGCCCGGCAGGTCGGCGCAAATCTGATAGCCAATCACCCCGGCCTCGCCGTCGCTGATTAAGCTGTCGAGGCGTTCGCAAAGCGCTTCAACCTGACGTTCGATCAGCACGCCGTCATCACCGGCGAACTCGACGATATTCAGCCCCTGCATTTCTTTACCGGGAACGTCGGTAATGTAGTCACGCACGGTGTGCCAGACGATGTCTTCACGCGCCAGATTCAGCACTTTGGAATCGACAGTTTCCACCGACAAGGCGTTGGCCTCGACCATCAGTGGCGCATTGCGCAGCGCGGAGTTGAAAGAGTCATACTTAATATTGACCAAACGGCGCACTTTCGGGATTGGCGTGATGTTCAGCCGCGCTTCGGTAATAAAGGCCAGCGAACCTTCTGAACCCGTGAGGATACGAGTCAGGTTGAAGTTTTGCAGGTCGTCGCTCAATACGTGGCGCAGGTCATAACCGGTGAGGAAGCGGTTAAGTTTAGGGAATTTTTCGATAACCAGCGCGCGGTTGTCGCGACAGCTGTCCAGCACGGTGCGATAAATCCGGCCAATCACCGAATCCTCTTCACCCAGCTTGTCAGCCAGCGCCGTCGGCATGGAGGTGGTATCGAGCATCTCACCGCCAATCACAATCGCCCGCAGCCCGAGAACGTGGTCTGAAGTTTTGCCATAGACCAAAGAACCCTGCCCCGAGGCGTCGGTGTTGATCATGCCGCCCAGCGTCGCACGGTTACTGGTCGAGAGTTCTGGAGAGAAGAAATAGCCGAGGGGGCGCAAATAGTCATTGAGCTGGTCCTTAATCACCCCGGCTTCAACCTTAACCCAACCCTGCTCGACGTTAACGTCAAGGATGCGGTTCATATGACGGGACATATCAACCACAATTCCTCGGTTTAACGATTGCCCGTTGGTGCCGGTACCGCCACCGCGCGGGGTGAATACCAGAGATTTGAAGCGCTCCTGCCCGGCGAGGCGCGCCAGCAAGGCCACGTCAGAGGTCGCCATCGGGAACAGCACGGCATCCGGCAGCAGCTGATAGACGCTATTGTCGGTCGCCATGGTCAATCTATCGGCGTAAGTGGTGGTCACATCGCCGGTGAACCCGTCTTTTTTTAACGCTTCCAAAAAATCGAGCACCAGTTGAATGACGCCGGGTGCCTGTGAAATCTGTGGGATCATTTATTTCGACTCTATTTTGTTGTTGTTTGCCGGGCCCTATTCATTACCCAACATAAAAACTAACATACTTCGTTTTCAAGCGCTTCGTCTGCGTAAGGTTGACTATAATCATCCACCGATAGCGGTTGCGCGGACAGATGTCTGGCGCAACAAAAAGTGCGATCTATTGTCCAAAGCTGGAGAAATGCTCCATGCTTATCCAGTTATGCAAAGCAGTACTTGTCCGTAATATGTGGGCTTAAGCCTTGTTTTTACTATGAGAACCAAGAATGAATCTCCCGATGAAGCGTTATGATTTACCTCAAATTATGTTTGGGGTGTTGTTTATTGCTCTGATGACGGTGGCCAGTATTTGGGTTGTTCAACCCTTTATTTTAGGCTTTGCTTGGGCTGGCATGGTGGTAATCGCTACCTGGCCGTTAATGATCAAATTGCAAAAATTGCTCTGGGGTAAGCGTTTTCTGGCGGTGATAGTGATGACGCTGCTGTTAATTCTACTTTTCGTTTTACCTATTGCCCTGCTGGTGAGCAGCGCGATTGAAAATGGTACACCGCTGGTGCAGCTCGCCAGTAACCCTTCAAGTCTGCATATGCCTGACTTTAAATGGTTGCAGGCTATCCCACTGGTGGGACACAAGCTGTATAGCGGCTGGCACTCGCTGATTAACGGTGGCGGTAGCGCCTTGATGGGCAAGGTTCAGCCGTATGTCGGCCAGACTGCCTCGTGGTTTGTGACTCAGGCCGGACATTTGGGTCGCTTTATCGTCCACTGTTCTCTGATGTTGCTGTTCAGCGCCCTGCTTTATAGCCGTGGTGAACAGGTTGGCATGGGCATCCGCCACTTTGCTATCCGTCTGGCAGCCGATCGCGGCGACGCGGCGGTTATCCTTGCCGGTCAAGCTATCCGCGCCGTGGCGCTGGGCGTAGTAGTTACCGCGATTGTTCAGTCCGTGTTGGGCGGCATTGGTTTAGCCATCGCCGGTATTCCTTACGCGACCGTGCTGACCGTGGTGATGTTCGTCTGCTGCGTGGCGCAAATCGGGCCACTGCTGGTGCTGATCCCGGCCATCGTCTGGCTGTACTGGACCGGCGATAACACCTGGGGCACCGTGCTGCTGGTGTGGAGCTGCGTTGTAGGTTCACTGGACAACGTGCTGCGCCCGGTTCTGATTCGCATGGGCGCGGATTTGCCAATGTTGCTGATCCTTTCAGGGGTTATCGGTGGCTTGTTCGCCTTCGGCATGATTGGTCTGTTTATCGGTCCGGTCGTTCTGGCTGTCTCTTATCGCCTGATTTCCTTATGGGTTAACGAAGCGCCAGAACCTGAGAAAAATGTTGAGCAAGTGGTTAAAGCGCTCGACGAGTAATCACTAAGAACGCCGTCTGCATGCGCTTTTCACCCGCGTTGTGCAGGCGGCATTTTCACTTCGCAAGCCCCTGCGCAATAAAACTCCCCGGCAGTTTTCTTTTGAATTTTCTTCATACATAAATCTGGTTAATTAGTTAACTATCGAAATAATTACTATTAAGAGTATTCTTACAGACTGAAAGGCTGGGCAACCCTAGTATTATTAACAGTTTGGATTTCAACCTCCTGATTTATATGCAAGCTTTCCCCTAGCTGGCATAAAACGAAATTGCTGTGTGTAGTCTTTGCCTGTCTCCAATGACGGGCCTTTTTTTGTCTAAAATTCAGCAAATCGTATAAAAACCGCCCACTGTTATTATCCTCTTCGTAGGCTCCTCCCCGCGCATTTCTCGCCGTGTCGCAATGAAAAAAGCCGTGGCTTGAAGACCACGGCTTTTGCAGGTTATTAGCTCAGCAATAACTGCCGATTATTTCTTTTCTGCCAGCGCCAGCCAGGTTTGCACCACGGTGTCAGGGTTCAGGGACAGGCTGTCGATTCCCTCGTCCATCAACCATTGTGCGAAGTCCTGATGGTCAGAAGGCCCCTGCCCGCAGATACCCACGTATTTGCCCTGTTTCTTGGCGGCTTTAATCGCCATCGACAGCAGTGCTTTCACCGCTTCGTTGCGCTCGTCAAAGAGTTCAGACACCACGCCAGAATCTCGGTCAAGGCCCAACGTCAGCTGGGTCATGTCGTTTGAACCGATGGAGAAGCCGTCGAAGTGCTCGAGGAACTGCTCCGCCAGCAAGGCGTTGGAAGGGATCTCACACATCATGATCACTTTCAGGCCATTTTCGCCACGTTTCAGCCCTTGGCGCGCCAACTCGGCCACCACTGCTTCAGCCTGCGCCACGGTACGCACAAACGGGATCATCACTTCAACGTTAGTGAGGTCCATGTCGTTACGCACGCGCTTCATGGCTTCACACTCAAGAGCGAAGCAGTCGCGGAAGTTGTCCGACACATAGCGGCCCGCGCCACGGAAGCCCAGCATCGGGTTCTCTTCGTGCGGCTCGTACTTCTCACCGCCGACCAGATTGGCGTATTCGTTAGACTTAAAGTCTGACAGGCGCACAATCACGCGTTTCGGCCAGAATGCCGCGCCAAGCGTGGCGATCCCTTCAGTCAAACGCGCCACGTAGTACTCACGCGGGCTGTCGTAACCTTGAATAAGCTTGCTGATCTCTTCCTGCAACGCCGGTTCCTGCTGGTCGAACTCCAGCAAGGCTTTTGGATGCACGCCAATCATACGGTTGATGATGAACTCAAGACGCGCCAAACCTACACCTTCATTCGGCAGACAGGCAAAGTCGAAAGCACGGTCAGGGTTACCGATATTCATCATGATTTTCAGCGGCAGCTCTGGCAGTTCGTTAACTTCCGAACTCTGCACGCTGAAGTCCAGCTCATCTTCGTAGACATAGCCGGTGTCGCCTTCGGAGCAAGATACCGTGACCTTCTGGTTCTCTTTCAGCTTCTCAGTGGCATCGCCACAGCCAACCACCGCCGGAATACCCAGCTCACGCGCAATGATCGCCGCGTGACAGGTGCGCCCGCCGCGATTGGTGACGATAGCCGAGGCTTTCTTCATGATCGGTTCCCAATCCGGGTCGGTCATGTCGGTTACCAAGATGTCACCAGCTTTAACATGGTGCATTTCGCTGATGTCATGGATGATTTTCACCGGACCCGCGCCAATGCGGTGGCCGATAGCACGCCCTTCCACCAGCACCTTGCTGCTGCCGTTAAGCTGGTAGCGCTCCATCACCTGCCCGTTAGACCGTACTGTCTCTGGACGAGCCTGCACGATGTAGAGTTTGTTGTTATGACCATCTTTGGCCCACTCGATGTCCATCGGGCGGCCGTAGTGTTTTTCAATTAATAACGCCTGCTGGGCCAGCGCCTGAATCTCTTCGTCGGTCAGCGAGAAGCGATCGCTGAGTTCAGCCGGTACATCTTCAATCTGTACCTGCTTGCCGTGCTCTTGGCTGTCGGCGTAAACCATGCGGATCTTTTTCGACCCCATGGTGCGGCGCACGATAGCTGGTTTATTTTTGGCAAGCGTCGGTTTGTGGACATAGAACTCGTCAGGGTTAACCGCCCCCTGCACCACCATTTCACCCAACCCGTAGGCGGAAGTAATGAACACCACCTGATCGAAACCGGACTCGGTATCAATGGTGAACATAACGCCTGCGGCAGCCAAGTCAGAACGCACCATGCGCTGAACCCCGGCGGAGAGCGCCACGCCGCGATGGTCATAGCCCTGATGCACGCGATAAGAGATCGCGCGGTCATTAAATAAAGAAGCGTACACGTGCTTGATGGCCGTCAAGATGGCATCAAAGCCCTGTACGTTAAGGAAGGTTTCCTGTTGGCCAGCAAACGACGCGTCTGGCATATCTTCGGCGGTGGCGGAAGAGCGCACGGCGAAGGAGGCATCTTTCTCACCTTCAGACAGCTGCTGATAGGCTTGGCGGATATCTTTTTCCAACTCAGGCTGGAAAGGTGTTTCGACAATCCATTGACGAATCTGCGTGCCGGCTTTGGTCAACTGGGCGATGTCATCCACATCAATGCTGTCGAGCAAATCGTGGATACGCGTGTTGACGCCGCTCTGGTCCAAGAAGTCATTAAAGGCTTTTGAACTGGTCGCGAAGCCATTAGGTACGGATACACCCAAATCAGACAGATTGGTGATCATTTCCCCCAAGGACGCATTCTTACCCCCGACCTTGTCAACGTCGTTCATACCTAACTGGTTGTACCAGATAACATTGCGTAAATCGGGTTCGAGATTGGCCATGAAACAATCCTTTCTTAATTTCAATAGGCTGCTGGCGAATAAGCAGACTAATAGTTGATGTACGGAAATTGGCGTATTACTGAAAAACGGTCAGTTATTTCAGACTAGCATAGAGAACAATAATCTTTGGACAGGTGAATCGATCCAGCAACTGAAACTATTTCTGTTTAAGAAAATTCCACACTCAACCTCACTTGAGCCCATGAGCAAACCCAGTAATTCCTTACAAATCATGAAGACATGCAACACATCTTCTGCTTGCCAACTACCCTACACCAGATGCTGAAGCCGTGCTGAAGCAAATCAAAACCCTGCGGCACGTCTCGGGAAAAATAAAATGTCATTTCATTTTTCTCAGCCGATTTGCGCAATATCTCGCAAAGTTTGCGCAATAAAATTGTTCTACTTTTTATTTCCATCCAATAAGACTATTACTGTTTATCTAACGCGAAATATAAATGAAAATGCTGGCAGAGCGAGCTTGCCGAATTAACGAAATTCAGGAGTTTGATGTGGATAGATGTGTATTTTACATTTCGGACGGCACCGCCATTACGGCGGAAGTGTTGGGGCACGCCGTCCTTTCTCAATTCCCGGTTAATGCGACAACCTTCTCGCTGCCGTTTGTCGAGAACGAAGGCCGAGCCAAGGCGGTGTGCCAGCAAATCAATGATATCTATGCAAAGACCGGTGCGCGCCCGCTGGTGTTCTACTCCATTATCTCGCGCGAAGTTCGCGACATCATTGCCAGCAGTGAAGGCTTTTGTCAGGACATCGTGCAGTCATTGGTGGCGCCGTTGCAAAACGAACTGGGCGTTGAACCCACTCCCGTTGCCAACCGCACACACGGCCTGACCGCCAGCAACATCAGCAAGTATGATGCGCGTATTGCGGCCATCGACTACACGCTGGCCCATGATGACGGCATCTCTTTGCGCAATTTGGATCAGGCGCAGGTGATTTTGCTCGGTGTCTCGCGCTGCGGCAAAACTCCTACCAGCCTTTATCTAGCCTTACAGTTTGGTATTCGCGCGGCGAACTACCCGTTTACCGCCGACGACATGGACAATATTCAGCTGCCACCGGCTCTTAAGCCCCACATGCATAAGCTGTTTGGCTTAACCATCAACCCTGAACGCCTGTCAGCTATTCGTCAGGAGCGCGTAGAGAACAGTCGCTATGCCTCGCTGCGCCAATGCCGGATGGAAGTGTCAGAAGTGGAAGCCCTGTTCCGTAAGAACCAGATACGCTACCTGAACAGTACAAACTATTCGGTTGAAGAGATTTCGGCCAAAATAATGGACAGTTTCGGCATGAGTCGCCGGATGTTTTAAAGGCTTTTAATGACGTAGACGGCATAACCTGCCGTCTACAGTTGAAATCATCTTGTTTTGCGTTATTGTGATCGCCATCACTTCCCGGTATTCCTGCCGTAGCGAAGAAACACATTTCGAGAATCACATGTCACAAACAGATGAACTGCGTACGACGCGCATCGACAGCCTGATCACACCTCAGGCACTGGCGGAAAAACTGCCAGTTTCCTCGTCGGTTGCCAACAGCGTGACAACGTCACGTAAGCGAATTGAACAGATAATTTCTGGTGAAGATCCCCGTCTTTTAGTGGTCGTCGGCCCCTGCTCCATTCACGATATCGAAGCGGCGATTGATTATGCCGGTAAGCTCAACGTGTTGCGTGAGCGCTATAAAGACCGTCTGGAAATCGTCATGCGCACCTACTTCGAAAAGCCGCGCACGGTGGTGGGCTGGAAAGGGTTGATCTCTGATCCCGAGCTGAACGGCACTTTCCGCGTTAATCACGGCATTGAGCTGGCTCGCAAAGTACTGCTGGCAGTCAATGAACTGGGAATGCCTACCGCGACCGAGTTCCTCGATATGGTGATCGGCCAGTATATTGCCGACCTGATCAGCTGGGGAGCCATCGGCGCACGCACCACCGAGAGCCAGATTCACCGTGAAATGGCGTCGGCGCTCTCTTGCCCGGTCGGCTTTAAAAACGGCACTGACGGCAACACGCGCATCGCCATTGATGCGATCCGTGCGTCGCGCGCCAGCCATATGTTCCTCTCGCCGGACAAAACCGGCCAGATGACTATCTACCGCACCTCAGGCAACCCTTACGGTCACGTGATCATGCGCGGCGGTAAAACGCCAAACTACCACGCGGCCGATCTACAGGAAGCCTGCCGCAATCTGGCCGAGTTCGATTTACCTCAGCGTTTAGTGGTCGATTTCAGCCACGGCAACTGCCAGAAGCAGCACCGCCGCCAGCTGGACGTGGCGGAAGACATCTGCCAGCAGATCCGCGCGGGTTCAACCGCCATTGCTGGGATCATGGCAGAAAGCTTCATTGAAGAAGGCACCCAGCCGATTGTTGCTGGCAAGCCGCTGACTTATGGTAAGTCGATAACCGACCCATGCCTGAGCTGGGAAGATACCGAGACCTTGCTCAAGATGCTGGCCGACGCCGTGGACAGCCGTTTTTGACCTTTAGCTAAAATATTTGCGCTAAGTCACACATAAGGGCAGCTCAGGCTGCCCTTTTCAATGCGTAAAATTTATCTCCACAGTGAGATTATCTTTACGCCCCGCCGCTGATTTTCCTCACAGTTTTGCCCTTCCCCCTGACAGAAATAGGGTTAACCCTCAGATAACTGACGATTTAACATCAGATTTCTCTTGATGTGTTTGGTCAATGATTTGATAATGATTCTCACATTGATATTAATTGCTATTAACATCTGTAACTATGAATGACAAAACTCAACCCATTTCACCACAGGCTATCGGCCACCCGCCGCTGCACAGCCATGGAGAAAATACCGAGGGTGCAATCTGCATTTCCAGTGCAGATCTGCTGGGTGATGCTGGCGTTGCGACCATTATTCATCAAGGGCAACGCTACCAACTGCGTCAGACCAAAGCCGGAAAACTGATACTGACAAAATAACCGGTTTACCCATTTAACTTACCCGCCAGCCACCCAGGTCTAAGGATCAAGGCAGCCAGCAAATCTTATTGATATGTGAAAACATACGGAGAATTGCCCCATGCTTCATACCCTTACCACACGGCTGCGTTTTTCTACTTTGAGCCTGGCAATTGCCTGCGCTCTGCCGCTGGTAGCCCAAGCCGACACCACGCCTGCCCCAGCAAAAGACAGCAAAACCACGGCTGATTCCAACAAGAAAGTGTCTGAAGACACCATGACCGTTGCTGCAACAGGTAACCCACGCGATAGCTTTGAAGCGCCAATGATGGTGACCGTGATTGATGGCACCAGCGCTGAAAGCCTGACCTCTTCCACTTCCGCCGACATGCTGCGCCGCGTTCCGGGCCTGAGCGTCTCCGGCACCGGCCGTACTAATGGTCAAGATATCTCACTGCGCGGCTATGACCGTCGCGGCGTGCTGACGCTGGTCGACGGCATTCGCCAAGGGACCGACACCGGTCACCTCAACAGCACCTTTATTGACCCCGGGTTAATTAAACGCGTAGAAGTGGTGCGCGGCCCGTCGGCCTTGCTGTACGGCAGCGGCGCACTGGGTGGCGTGGTCTCTTATGAAACCGTAGACGCCGCTGACCTGCTGCTGCCGGGACAAGATATCGGTTACCGCGTGTTTGGCACCGGCGCGACCGGTGACCATAGCCTCGGCATGGGTGCCAGCACCTATGGAAAAACCGACAATTTTGACGGCTTACTCTCCTTCGGCACCCGCGACGTGGGCGACCTGAAACAGAGCGATGACTTCAACGCGCCGAATGATGAGAGCATCAGCAACGTGCTGGCGAAAGGCACCTGGAAGCTCGACCCAGCGCAGTCTATTAGCGCCAATTTGCGCTATTACGACAACCGCGCCAAGGAGCCGAAAAACCCGCAAACGCCTGATATTTCAAGTGGTAACGTATGGACCGATCGCTCGACCATCCAGCGCGATGCCCAACTGAGCTACAACCTGAAACCTGAAGATCAGAACTGGCTGGATGCTAAAGCCACCGCCTATTATTCCGACGTGAATATCAATGCGCGCCCTGAAGGCACGCCAGAAGAGAAACGCAAGCAAACCACCAAAGGCGCCAAGCTTGAAAACCGCTCTCGGGTCTTCACCGACAGCTTTGCCGCCAACTTGCTGACTTACGGCACCGAGGCTTACAAGCAGGAGCAGACGCCGGGCGGTGCAACCACCAGCTTCCCGCAGGCAGACATCAACTTTGCTTCCGGCTGGTTACAGGACGAAATCACTCTGCGCGACCTGCCGGTTTCGATTCTGGCCGGTACTCGCTATGACAACTATCGCGGCAGCAGCGACGGTTATTCCGACGTTGACGCCGACAAGTGGTCATCCCGTGGCGCATTGACCATTAACCCGACCGACTGGCTGATGGTGTTCGGCTCCTACGCACAGGCTTTCCGCGCGCCGACCATGGGCGAAATGTACAACGACTCGGTGCATTTCAGCATCCCAATGGGCCCGACCACCATCGTCAACAACTGGGTGCCGAATCCAAATCTGAAACCTGAAACCAACGCCACGCAGGAATACGGCTTCGGTCTGCGTTTCAACGACTTGATGATGGCCAATGATGACCTGCAATTCAAAGCCAGCTACTTCGACACCAACGCAAAGGATTACATCACCACGGCGGTGAACATGAAGCTTGGCGTTGGGCGTACCGGGCCTTATTGCATCGATTGCAGCACCTACTCCACCAATATCGACCGCGCTAAGCTGTGGGGTTGGGATGCCATGATGAGCTACAAAACTGACCTGTTCTCATGGGACGTGGCCTACAACCGCACTCGCGGTAAAGATGAAGCCACCGGCAACTGGATTGACAGCATCAACCCAGACACCGTGACCAGCAGCCTCGACGTGCCTATCGCGCAATCCGCCTTCTCTCTCGGCTGGGTGGGCACTTTTGTTGAGCGCTCAACCCACGTCAATACCGGCACGGCGCAGCAAGCGGGCTATGCCATCAATGACTTCTACGTGAGCTATAAAGGCCAAGACAGCTTGAAAGGCATGACCACCGCCGTGGTGCTGGGCAACGCCTTCGACAAAGAATCGTATTCACCACAGGGCATTCCACAAGACGGCCGCAACGCTAAGTTGTTCGTCAGCTATCAGTGGTAATCGCACTGTAAGGCACCCCTAAAATCGCCCGGCCTCGTTCCGGGCGCTATCAATAAAAAAGATGAGGATAGAGCAATGAGTTCATTAAATTACCAGAGTTATCTGCAAGCTAAAGAAGCGAATCCGGGCAAGTATGCTCGCGATCTGGCGGAGATTATGGGCATCAGCGAAGCCGAACTGACTTCCCTGCGCGTAGGTCATGATGCAGGTCGGATGGACGTTGATGCCAGAACCTTACTGACCGCCCTTGAGAAAGTCGGCGTGACCAAATCCATCACCCGCAATGATTATGCTGTCCATGAGCAAATGGGCCGCTATGAGAACCAGCACCTGAATGGCCATGCTGGGTTGATCCTCAACCCGCGCGAGCTCGATTTGCGTCTGTTCCTTCAGCACTGGCTGCACATCTTCTGCATGACCGAGAGCCACCCGAAAGGCGACCGTCACAGCATTCAGTTCTTTGATGCCCAAGGCACGGCGGTACACAAAGTCTATACCACCGACGAAACCGACATGGACGCGTGGCACGCGCTGATTGCGCAATATCGCAGCGCTGAAAACCCGGCCCTTGAGCTGGTTACGGCGGTGAAGGCCGAAGTGAAAACGCAAGCCGCCAGTGGCGATATCGACAGCGAATGGCGCGCCATGACTGACGTTCACCAGTTCTTCCAGTTGCTGAAACGCCACAACCTTAGCCGCCAGCAGGCATTCAAAGCCGTCGGCGATGATTTGGCTTATCGCGTGGATAACAGCTCGCTGGCCGCTATTTTGGAAGCGGCTCGCGACCAGCAGAATGAAATCATGATTTTCATCGGCAACGCCGGTTGCGTGCAGATCTTCACCGGCCAAATTAACAGCGTCCGTCCGCACGGCGAGTGGATCAACATCTTCAACTCTCGCTTCACCATGCATCTGATTGAAAGCGCCATTGCCGAAAGCTGGGTGACTCGCAAACCGACCAAAGACGGTTTCGTGACCAGCCTTGAGCTGTTCGCGGCTGACGGCACGCAAATCGCGCAGCTTTACGGTCAACGCACCGAAGGCCAGCCAGAGCAGAACCAGTGGCGTGAACAAGTGGCCGCACTGAGCAGCGAGGGCGTCGCAGCATGAAACGTCGGTTGAGTGCATGGGTGATCGCGCTGGCCGGGGCCTGTGCCCCGCTGGCCCAAGCGGCAGAGCGTCTGGTGAGTATCGGTGGCGACGTGACTGAAATCGTCTATGCCCTAGGCGCAGGCGATGAAGTGGTAGCGCGTGACAGCACCAGCTTGAACCCCGAGCAGGTGAAAAAGCTGCCAAACGTCGGTTATATGCGCCAGCTAAACGCAGAAGGCATTTTGGCGATGAAGCCAAGTTTAGTGCTGAGCAGCGAGCTGGCCGAGCCATCTCTGGTCTTGCAGCAGGTGGCGCAGAATGGCGTCAAAGTGGTGCGCATTCCGGGGAATACCACGCTGGACACCGTGCCGCAAAAGATTGAAGTCATTGCCGATGCCCTCAACCGCCAGCAAGAAGGTGAGAAACTGATTGCCACCTACCGCCAGAAACTGGCGCTAGTGCCTCACAGCCCTCTGCCAGTGAAAATTTTGTTTGTGATGAATCACGGCGGCACCAATGCCATGGCCGCCGGTCAGCACACCGCGGCTGACGCGATGATCACCGCCGCTGGCGCGCAAAACGCCATGCAAGGGTTCTCTCGCTATCGCCCGCTGGCGCAGGAAGGCATTATTGCCAGCGCGCCAGACATCTTGATGGTAACCACTGACGGCGTGCGATCGCTGGGTGGCATTGAGCAAGTGTGGAAATTGCCCGGCGTGGCGCTAACGCCTGCCGGAAAGAACCATCGCGTGCTGGTCCTTGACGATATGGCGCTGCTCGGTTTTGGCCTCGAAACGCCGGACGTGCTGGTTAAGATTCGTCAGGCCGCAGAACAGGTTAAATAATGAGTACCATGACGACCTTCGCCCACTCCCGCATCAGTACCCCAGTGCGGGTACTGGCGGGTTTGGCGATCATCCTGCTTATTTTGGTTGGTATCGCCATGAACTCCGGGGCGCTCTCCGTGCCGCTGCGCAGTTTATTCAGCCGCCATATCGATGATGGCCTATGGCAAATTTGGCTGACCATCCGCCTGCCCCGCGTGCTGCTGGCGGTGCTGGTTGGCTGCGCGCTGGCCTGCTCGGGCGCCGTGATGCAAGGGCTGTTTCGCAATCCGTTGGCCGACCCCGGTTTACTTGGCATCAGCAGCGGCGCGGCGCTGTTTGTCGCCATGTCCATCGTGTTACCGATGTCGCTGCCGCCGGTTATCGCGCTCTATGGGCAAATGGTCGCCGCCTTCGCGGGCAGCGTGGTGGTGTCGGTGATTGTGTTTACCCTCAGCCGCTACGGCCACGGTAATTTGTCCCGCCTGCTGTTGGCCGGGATCGCCATCAACGCCATCTGTGGCGCTATGGTTAGCGTGCTGGCCTACGTCAGTGACGACCAGCAGCTGCGCCAGTTCTCCCTGTGGATGATGGGCAGTCTGGGTCAGGCGCAGTGGCCGACGCTGATTGTGGCGGCAACCCTTATTCTCCCAGCCTGTATCGCCTCATTCCTGCTATCGCGTCGCCTGAATCTGCTGCAACTGGGCGATGAAGACGCGCATTACCTCGGGGTGAATGTTCGCCGCACCCAGCTTCAACTGCTGCTGATCAGCGCCCTGCTGGTGGGCGTCGCAGTGGCGGTGACTGGGGTGATTGGCTTTATCGGGCTGGTCATCCCTCACCTGCTGCGCCTACGCGTGGGCGCGGATCATCGTTGGCTGCTACCCGGCTCGGCCCTCGGCGGCGCGTGCTTGCTGCTGCTGGCGGACACGCTGGCGCGAACTCTGGTGGCTCCGGCAGAAATGCCCGTCGGCCTGTTGACCAGCCTGATTGGCGGGCCTTACTTCCTATGGTTGATTCTGCGTCCGGGGACACCACGATGAACCACATTCCCTCTAGCCTTCGCGCCGAAAACCTGCGGCTCACCGCCGGGCCGCGCTGCCTGATCGATGACGTTTCGCTGCAACTCAACAGTGGTGAAGTGGTGGCGCTGATTGGCCCAAACGGCGCGGGGAAATCCACCCTGCTGCGCTTACTCACCGGCTTTTTACCCGCCGACCAAGGTTATTGTGAATTAGCCGGTAAAGCCCTCTCCGACTGGGCGCCGCAGGAGCTTGCGCGCACGCGGGCGGTAATGCGCCAAAGCAGCGAATTAGCCTTTAACTTCAGCGTGCGCCAAGTGATTAACCTCGGGCGAGCACCCCACGGCAAGGGGCACCACGCGCAGGCGATGCAGCAGGTGATGGAACAAACCGACTGCCTGACACTGGCGGACAGGGATTACCGCGAGCTGTCCGGCGGCGAACAGCAGCGAGTGCAGCTCGCCAGAGTATTAGTGCAGCTTTGGCAGCCGACCCCCACTCCGCGCTGGCTGTTTCTGGATGAACCGACCTCGGCCCTCGACCTCTACCACCAGCAGCACACCTTAAGATTGCTGCGTAGGCTGACGCGTGAAAGCCCGCTGGCCGTGTGTTGCGTGCTGCATGATTTGAATCTCGCCGCGCTCTACGCCGACCGCATCGTGCTGCTGCACCAAGGCCGAGTGGTAGCTTCCGGCACGCCAACGGAGGTGCTGACCGCCGAGACGCTGGGCCAGTGGTATCACGCCGATCTTGGGGTGAATCAGCATCCGGAAAGCGCGGTGCCGCAGGTCTTTTTGCGCCAATAGCCTTCTCGCAAAGATGAATGTAAAAAGGGTTCAGCATGCTGAACCCTTTTTTATGGCGGATTATCCGTAGTTTTAACTAGAACAAGAAACTTCCAGATGCTTGCCCCAATCCGGCGGCAGCGCGGCCATGGCGTCATACTGCGGCGCATCGCTGTAAGGGTCGCGCAGCGCCTGATGCAGCTGGGACAAGACGCTGATGTCGTCGTGCTCGGCTCGCTCAATCGCCTGCTGAGCCAGATAATTACGCAAAATCACCCGCGGGTTCGATTGCTTCATCGCCTGTTGGCGCTCGGCGTCGCTTTGCTCTTCCAACTGCAAGCGCTGGCGATATTGCTGGAACCAACTGTCGAAGCCTTCGCGGTCAATAAACTCATCGCGCAGAGGAGACAGCGACTGTTGCTGCTCCACCCCACTCAGCAGGCGGAAGGTGCGGGTGTAGTCGCGCCCCTCTTTCGCCATCATACTCAGCAGCCCAGTCAGCAGGTCATTGTCCTGTTTATTTTCCGTGAAGAAGCCGAGTTTCGCGCGCATCAACTGGCCATAAGCCTTCATCAGAGCGGGCTCGTAGGCATTCACCGCTCCTTGCAGTTGTTCGGCGCTCATCAGCCCTGATAGCGTTTGAGCCAAACGGTGCAGGTTCCAATAGGCCACCGCCGGTTGATTATCAAAGCTGTAGCGCCCCTGATGGTCGGAGTGATTACAGATGAAATTCGGCTGATAGTCATCGAGGAAGCCATAAGGGCCGAAGTCGATGGTCAGGCCGAGGATCGACATGTTGTCGGTATTCATCACGCCGTGGGAGAACCCGACGCTCTGCCATTGGGCGATCAGTTTTGCCGTGCGCTCCACCACGTCTTGCAGCCATAGCGCGTAACGCGTCGCGGGGTCACTTTCGCTTTCTAACAACTGCGGCCAATGGTGAGCAATCACATAATCCGCCAGCTGCTTCACCTGATCCGGCTGCTTGCGATAGTAGAAATGCTCGAAATGGCCGAAGCGAATATGGCTCTCAGCCACCCGCATCAGCATCGCGCCGCGCTCGGCCTGCTCGCGGAATACCGGCTCATCGCTAGTGACAATGGTCAGCGCGCGCGAGGTGGGAATGGAGAGATGATGCAGCGCTTCAGACGCCAAAAACTCGCGAACCACCGAGCGCAGCACCGCGCGGCCATCGCCCATGCGCGAGTACGGCGTCAAACCGGCGCCTTTCAAGTGCCAGTCAAAACGGCGACCGTCGGGCAGCACCTGCTCGCCGAGCAAAATACCGCGCCCGTCGCCGAGCTGCCCGGCCCAGACGCCAAACTGATGGCCGCTGTAGACCTGCGCCAGCGGCTTCATGCCGGGGAAGAAGGCTTCTCCAGTCCAGAATGGCCGATGGTCGGCAGCAAACAGGCTTTCATCCAGCCCCAATTCTTGGGCCAGCGGCTCACTGTGATAAAGCAATTTTGCGCCTTGCAGCGGCGTCGGTTGCAGCTCGGTGTAAAAACCCGCGAGCTGGTCGGCATAATGATGTTCAAACTGTGGCATAAATCCCCCTTTCTCTCAGTGTAGAACTGCCTGCGGGGGATTAACACGGAGTAAAAACAGGGAGATTAAGGGATGACGGGCAAAGAAAAACCCAGTAAAGCCTAATTCACTGGGTTTGGGAGCAGCTTCTCGTCGGTGGTGGCTCTGTCTATTAATGAAATTGAGGGGGGCTCTCAAGTAAATTATCCAGCGCTGCGGCCTCAACACCCGGCCAGAGCATGCCTTTCATCCCCTGAACGTCCATTTTATTCAAAGCGTCGAAATACTCGGCACTGTCTAAGCCATCAATTACCACATTGCGACAGAACCTATTAAGGTTTCTTAACAATGAAGGCAAAATAATGGTGAAATTTTCGCCTTGATATAACTCCCAGAACAGAGCACGGTCGAGTTTTACCCAGGTGAAAATATGGTCAAAAATCGGCGCCATATTGGTATTACCCGACCCCATCCCGTCGAGCCACAGGGTGAAATCATTTTTCAATGCCACTAATTGCGCATTGTTCTTGCCAGCAGAAAGTTGTGGAAATGACTCATTTATACTGAGATGAATAAACCTAAGCTGTTTAATTTCATCACGTAATACTTCGTCATTGGTAATAATATTGGCTAATTTTTCTTCTATTGTAATATTGAGGATCACCTGGTTTTTCTCAAACCAAGCTGCATGTTCTTTGGCAAAGGCCACTTGTTCGGTCAAAAAACGAGAGAGTTGCTGTGTGTTTAATAAGTTCAAAACCAGTTCAGTCGGCATAATAAGCTTGCTGTCTGTGCTCGCAAAACGACAAATTAATTCAACGGCTAATAGTTTGCCCTTGTTTGAATATATCGGCTGGCACAAATAGTTGCTGCTAAAGGCCGTATCGAATTGTATTTTCATTTTTTTCCAAAACATCAACGGCACTACACATTGATTAATAACTTTGTTGTATACCAATCAAACCAGAACGATGTTCGGACCCTATCAGCCGTTAATCACTCTTATTATCGATACCAAAAAAGTGCCTGTCTGGTGTTAAGTCTGCTGCTAAGTTCCCGCTTTTAAACATGAAACTGATTTTAGAATTATACCCCCATATAACAGTCTGTTTATAAATGTTAGGGGGATGAAACAGGGCGTTACACTTCAATCTTATCGTTAGCGAACATTAAGCGCAACTTAGGAAATGAACCCTCTTTTAGCCAGCGTTACGGCAAAAAGAAGGCTAATTAGAATGATTATTTTTTACTGAATGCAGCTGACCAGCCATTGCTGCAATTGGCTTAATTCTGTTTTCAGTGCCGGATGGCGCTGAATGATGTTTTGACACACCTGCTCCACCTCCGCCGGGCGATATGGCGTGTCCACCAATTTGACCGCCAATTCGTTCAAGGGTGCGGGCTGTAGGCTGTCGGTGAACACCTGCGCACGGCTGATATGGCCTTTTACCACGTCGAAATGGATATCCACCCCGCCCCAGACAAAACGCTCATTGAGCAGGTGGCTGAAGGCCGGTGCTTTACCGAAATTCCACTCCCAGCTGCTCTGCTTGGCGAACTGCGCTTCGAAGCCGGGTAAATCAGGGAAGACGTCTGGCGAGATAATTTCCGGTTCGACTTCTACCCCGTACCAGTCAAAGAAGGAGTCGATAATTGCGTCGCACACCTGCTGGTGATTAATCTCAGGAATTAATTCATTAAGGTTCGCCACCCTTGAGCGTACCGAGGTGATGCCCTTGGCCTGCAACTTCTTCGGGTCGGGATTGAGGTAGTCGGCCAGACGGCTGAGATCGGCGCTGAGCAGCAGCGTGCCGTGATGAAAGCCGCGATCCGGCGTCTCTTTATAGGCCGAGCCGGAGATCTTGCGCTCGCCGTCCGCCGTTTGCGCCACTAAATCGTTGCGGCCTGAAGCACTGGCGTTAACCCCCAGCGCGTTAAGCGCATTGAGGATGATGGCCGTTGAGACGCTTTTGTCATATTCCGGCTTGCCAGCCATAAAGGTGAAACAGGTATTGCCCAAGTCATGAAACACCGCCCCGCCGCCGCTGCTGCGACGCGCCAGACGAATACCATCCTGCTCCATCCGGCGAGTATTGCACTCCTTCCACGGATTCTGCGCCTGCCCAATCACCACGGTTATTGCAACCATTTAACACCTGATAATGATTATCATTAAAAGCAACCATCAATAATTTAATCTTAGACTGAGAAGTCTAAAATTGATTGTTTTAAATGAAAAAAAGGAACCTTTCGGCTCCTTTCTATTAGGTAATATTACCTATCCTTTTGGAGGGAAAGGGTCTTTACCATGTGAGTCTTTGGCACGAATTTGCCCATCCCTTCCATGAATCAGAAGTTCGCTTCCTTGATTTTGTGAAATTGTTCGTGCTGCATCAATGGCCTGCTGTTGAGTCTGATGTAGGGAAGTAGCCTTAGTGTTTCCGGCTCCCTTCACAGCCCATTGACCGTCATGAGGTACTACATGTTGATTCTTGCCCATAAACACAGTCCTCTTGTATAGTGAAAACACATCATATGGCACAATGGATTACACAAACAACTATATATTGTGTTTTATTTCGAGAGGATCACATTTTGTACTCAACTGTAACTACCTCACACACTACGTTCGTCCCGTTCCATTGATCTCTATAGATACTTGTATCAATCCCGCACCCTGCCTCAAAAGTACATCCGGTCTGTTCAGAGAATTTCTTGTACTTCCCTGATTCCCGTCTTTCGTAGCAATGAACACCTGAGTAAACGAATCCGGCTGAACCTTGCGGTACTATCCATACGCCATAGGAGGAAAATGTTGAAGCATGCTCAATTATCTTGTACTCAAATTCTCCCCCCGTATAACGCCCCACAAACGCTTCTGACGTGTTGATCTTTCCAAATGGTGGATTGCCATAGGCCACACGATAGAAACGATCAGGAGAGTACTGGAGAGCATCAGCACATATCCATTCAGCCTCTGGAAGTACTCGTCTGCCGATCATCACGTATTCAGGGTTTAACTCAACACAAGTGATATGTGTGGGATCATTTCTTATGTACTGGTAATAACTGAGACGCCCAATGCCCGCACAAAGCTCTATGCAATCATCATTACACCCTGCATCTAATATGAAGTCCCAAGCGAGCATTTCAGGCGTGAAGAAAGCACCAGTAGCACCTATACCATCCTCCTATAGTTATTGAATATGAATTCTTTATCATCTTGTGTTAGTTGCTTATCTGAATGTACTAAATCCATTACTTTTATGTGATTAGCAGATTCCTTTTTTGTAATTCTTGCCATATGATAAAATCTCTTATTAAAGAGATATTTATCTTCGGGATGGCGAGAATGAGATTAACACCTAAAGAAATTGATTGTAGCGAAGGGTTTACCAATCAGAATGATATATTCAGAAGAGAAAATTTTGCAATCCAGCTTGAAAACATAATTACTAATGCAGAAGATGAAAGCTTGGTTTTCGGCATAGACGATAATTGGGGGAATGGCAAAACAACATTTCTAAGGCTCTGGGAAGGTAGGCTAAACAATAACTCAACGTCTAAACTACAAATGATCTACTTCGATGCATTTGAGCATGACTATCAGCAAGATGCTTTTTTGGCATTAGCTTCTAAAATATATAGTTTGATCGACGAAGAAAATCACCCATTAAAGAAAAAATTCATCACTACTGCAAAAGTGGTTGGGAAAAATTTATTCAGCATCGCAACAAAAGTCGGTATTAAGGTTGCTACTTCTGGTTTGGTTGACGGTAGCATTATTGAAAACTCTGCTGATACTATTTCGGATTCATTAACAGATCCACTTGATAAATTTATTGAGGACAAGATAAAAGGAGCTAAGAGAGATGAGGAAAGCATCATACATTTTAAAAACATCTTAGAAAAGATAGCAGTAGATAAACGTATTATATTTGTTATTGATGAATTAGATAGAGCAAGGCCTGACTTTTCGTTAGAAATATTGGAAAAAATAAAACATGTTTTCTCTGCTAAAAATTTTATATTTGTACTTTCCATGAACAGAGATCAGTTTGAAAAATCAATCACCAATAGGTATGGAGAAATTGATGCCTCTCTATACTTAAGCAAGTTCATTACACACTGGTTTACATTACCTAAAGAGCCAGAAACAAAGTTTAATAAATCTTCAATCAGTAAGTATTGTGAACATCTCTACTTAACAATATTCAATTGCAATAAAGAATATGAAACTATATACGAGGTTTTATCTATATTACTAAAAAGAAATGATTGTAGTCTGAGAGAAGCTGAAAAGGCTTTTGGAATTGCAGCACTTATTCTAGCATCATTCAAAGCTAAACCATTGGAAGCATCACAGGCTGCAATTGGCTTGGTTGTTTTTCTAAACATTTTCTATCAAAAAAAACTATCTGAAATTATTAATGGGAAATTAACAACCGAAACCATTTTCAAACTATTAGGAGTTGATTTATCTTCACAAGATTATTCAGAAAAGCTTATTATAAAAATTGTTAACACTGAACATCTCTCGGCAGCAGAATACGACATAAAGGTAAAAGAAAAAAGCGAGCTAATTCTGAACCCCATGATTGACAGACCGCGTTTTATTGAAGAAATGTATAAACACATTAATAGAATGTTTGTAGAGAATAATTAATTACCACCAATTAAAATTATCAACACACGCCACACTTCATCAAGTGGTATCGATGGTAGTACAAAGCCACATAGTGCTAACAGCGGTATCACTACATAGTTATAGAAAACAATAAATGTTAGTACCCATCCTAACCCCTGACGCCATGTGAAGCCCTTTCTTGTTTCCTCAAGCGTTATGTTGTTCTGCTCGTGACTATTTTGTGCATCAATTTCTTGTTTGTTTTGTTCCTTTTTCTGGAAGAAACTAAAACCCGTTTTGATCAATTCGATGATCGCATTAATCCCTATCATTCTTTTATCCCTATTGCATACACCCAAAAGTGTTTCCCTTTAACGAATAGTTTTTTCTCATCAATCACAAAAACATCAAGTACTAAATCTTGAAGTTCCCACGTTAGATTTTCATTACTTTTGAATGCCTGCTGTTTTTCAAAACATACATTCATAAAGTCATTGATGATATATCCACTATCTTTGATCATTTTTTTAAATTTCTTAGTTAGAAATATTGCATTCACTGGCATGCTATTACCATCAGGTACGATACCATTCAATCGAATATCACTTGTAAGTTCACCATAATGTTGTTTAAAATCCATATTAAATCCTTGTAATCCTAAACGTACCTTTGATACCTGATACCATTAGACGTACTCCATTATTTGCTTCATTATAAAAGTCATAGATAATCTTCCGCTTTTTGGACTCACGTAAACCAACAATACGTTTTGTTTTATTCTTAGTATCTTTTTTTGTGGTATCAATCAATTTTTGTTTGCCATTCTTTCCCTTCACTATTTTGTATCGACCGCTTGCCAGATTCTTTTTCAGCCCTGAGATATTACCTTGAGCTGTTAGTTTAGCTGCACTGGTCGGCACTATTTTGTCAACTGCTTTAGGCTTAACGAGAATATCGTATAAGTACTTAGCTTGTTGGTCTTTCACAAGTATTGAAGTAGTTACACCTGTATCATTTTTTTTGTATATGAAAAGTATTGAACGTTGTGTAAAACTAACCCCACCTTTATCAACCGATCTATTCAAATCTTGTTGCATTTTCAGGGCAAGTGCACGGGAACGTTTGATTAATTCCCCCTGAAAATCTTTACCTAATTTATTACCCGTTTTGTTTATATAGTTCTGTACATCACCTACGCCACTTACCCTACTCATATTTACCTCAATTTAACCATTCTAAAATTTGTTGTAGCACTCCGCGTAATCTTTTCTTAGTAACACCAGTAGGCAATCTACATTTATGTGACAAAGCTAAATTTAAGATATCAGGCTTTAGTCCTTCGGTAATTATTATCGCAGTTTCGATATATGCAGTTTCCGCCATTGTAGGAAATCCCCATAGAATGGTTTTCTTATACTGCATACCCTCGCCTATCATCCTATTAACTATCTTGCTACTACTTGTGTAATCTCTCCAATTGTTCTCAATTGAATCATGTTTAATTTGTTCCGCACGTTTCACATGTTTATATATTTGCTTCATCCCATAGTACACTTCACCACTTTCAGGGAATTCAATCATATATACAAACCCACAATAATTACCGTCTAATAAATCATCTTCTGACCAGTCCATTGAGTAATTCCATTCCATATAAATATTTCCATATTAATTAACTATAGGAATATTTATGAGAATTGATGAAAGATTAAAGGAATATGAAGGTACTAAACTGTATCAAAAAACTCGCGGGTACTTTAGAGATAATAAATTTTATCCATATAAAGACTCACTTGGGAAAAGTACTATCGGGTATGGACATTTGATAACTTCTGAAAACTTCACAAATGGTATAACTGAACAACAGGCAGATGAATTACTTTCAGAGGATATCAATATTGCAAGAATTCAGTACTCAAAACTTAGTTTAGCCTTACCTCAAGATTGGGAAGATTTCATGGTAATAATGATTTATCAACTTGGTCTAGGTGGTGTGCAGAAGTTTCGTAAAATGTTAGCTGCATTGAAAGTACAGGACTATAAAACTGCGATAAAGGAATCTAAAGATTCATTATGGTACAAACAAACACCAAACCGTTTGAATCAAATGATTTTAGTACTTACTAACAAATAAAAAAAAGGGATGGCAATAACACACCATCCCTTCATATTCTTATCTCTGCTTTTGTTCTAATATAGTAAGGATACGTTCTACTTTTAGATCTAATTCATGCATCTGTACTTCCAGATTCCTGAGAGTGTCACGCACTTTATCCAACTCAGTTTCAATACGTTCAATACTACTTTCCTGTACTGCAACTTTAGTCTCAATTTCTTGTATTCGCTCTATAAGTTCATCTGTATCTTTAGAATTATCACGGAATATCGCATATAGAAAAACAAAAACAGAAATAAGAATAGCCAAAATACTGCCAATTTCCATATGAATAACTTCCTGTTTTATTATTATTGTTATTAATATTTATAGCCATATGGTATGAGCATTCTTCATTACCCACAAGTCTGGATTACCAATAATACCACAGCCATTAACAGTACTATTTGATTGGTTCACTATTCTAAACCATAGTCTTCTAGCACTATTGCCTGCTGGAATAGTGATTGATTGATTACTTAGATCAACTTGTGCAGACGCACTTGCTTGTCCTTGCCCACCCCATTGACTCAATAAGTCATTATCCATAAACAATTGTACATATGAACCAGTACCATTCCCGATACTTCCGGCTGAAACCGCAAGCCCGACTTTTAGAGTACCTCGAATCGCAAGCTTATATGCAAAGGATTGTTGTTGTACATTACAAAAATTGACATCAAATGTGGTGTTATTTCCCATAGATCTAGTATTGGCAAAAGGAGCACCAAATACAGCGTCCATTAAGTCACCAACAATTTTATTCGCGTATATTGTACCTTGGAAGTCACCATCTTGAGCATAGACAGTTCCACGGAATGTACCATCTGTTGCATTGATCGAACCTGTAAAACTTCCTGATGAAGCTTCTACGCGACCACGAACAGTGATGTTATTGAACACTCCATAACCATCTTTAGTGATAGCCCAGCCATTGTATCCACCATCCCAGTTATTGGAGCTGATCACGTTCCCAATCTTGGCGTTAGTAATGCTCCCATCAATAATTTTTGCATCATTGATACTGGCATTTGCAATCTTGGAGTTAGTAATACTTCCATCAGCAATGTAAGCACTACCAATACTTCCAGACTGGATAACTGCATTGTTCAAGTATGTAGTACCATTCACTACTGCAAAGGGTGCTGTGCCGCCTACAGTTGCTGTACCACTCCCTGAGACAATAAACTTATCTGCTGCAAAGTAGATTGCACTGTTCTTGGTACTACCATCACTGGCTACCAGTCGCATGCCTGCAACGGTTCCATTGGCATTCACCGATAATGAATAACTACTGTTAACGGTACTAGCATCTGCCTTAGTTAGCATTTGCTGATTAACCGTACCAATCTGACCATTAACATCTGAGCGTAATTGAGTCACACTCTGAGATTGTGCAGCGTTATTATTAGTCACTGTCTGTTGTAACGATGTAATACTGCTTGTATTTCCATTTGTAGTACTTTCAACAGTACTTAATCGTTGTGAAAGAGCACTATTAACACCAGTAATTTGTGTGGTTAGTGTTTTCTCTGTAGCCGTAATTTTATCATTAGTGCGACTTTCTGACGCAGACACTATAGTACTAGCATTGCTATTAGCGATATTTACAGCATCATTAAGCGTATCTGTTAAGCGGTCATCTAATTCAAGAATACTATTAATCTCTTTCGCGTCTTCATCAGTGAAAACATACTTAGAGTTTAATGATATTGTCTGTTCTGGCGTGTACTGAATATTATCTTGCCCAAACACATCGAAAAAGCCTAGCTTCACTTTATAAGTACCATCAACAACATTGATACTGTCAAATGTCGGTTTATTAGAAATGAATATTCTTGAAGAATTACCATTCACAATACTAACAGCACAACCTGCATAATCACGTTCAATGGATTGATCCCATGATACAAACATATTACCAAAACCGCCTGTAAAGCTTGCACCAGTTGCTATTTTACATTGTTTATTCTCTACCGTGATTTTTACTTCTTGTGAATATGTACCTGAATTGAATCCCTGTGCAATAATTCCAATGGTAGGTTTACGAACGTTAGTACTATTTAATGCAAATGTATAATTGAAAGAATTACTTTGAGTATAGAAAGTATCGATTAAAGTATTACCATTATAAATTTTAATTGTGTAGTACTTGAAGTAATCACTAAATGGATGCCCATTAACATTTAAGTTCTTTTGTGAGTCCCATGTAATATTAAAATCTTCTGAATCAGTCTCAAAGTTGCCAACAGTACGATTAGCTAACTGAACATTAGTGACCGAAGGTAATGTAAAGTCATATGTTGGTACTTGACCTGTTAATGTTATTTTAGTACTAACAAGTCCAATATTACTATATGCCTCAACGGCAAAATCATAGCTTTCAGTATCTGATAAACCAAACAATTCAAAATCTAACTTCTGAGTAGAGGTATTACCTGCAAATGTCCAATTAGGTGCACTGGATAACCTGTAGTACACATTGTATCCCCTCAAATACGGGTCATTACTTGGACTCCAAGCTAAATCAATGATAGTACCAGATACTGTATTCCCCTTACGTACTGCCTGTAGATTGCTTGGTGGGAGTACCTGTAGCTGCGGAAAATTAATTACACCACTTGGTGACCATATTCCAGCATCTACACCATCATACATAGCATCAGGGGCTTCTACTGCGGTAATGGTTACATAACCAATGTTTTCTTGATCTGTGGCTACTTCTTTTGAAAGTACTTTGAATTTACCATTAATGGCTAATTCAGAATTACTTACATTGATTGCATCCCATACTTTTAAATCCCAACCTTCAGAAGTTGTAAAGCTAATAGTTCTCAATGCATATTTTGCTTTTAGTACATCAACATTAGCCATTTTTGCTATGACATTCTGATCATAAGACCATGTGTAATCACGGCTTAGTGCTATTACCTGTCCATCAGTACGTATTGCCTCGTCAGTAGTAATATCACTGGGTATACGTACAACGTCAGTGGTATACATGCTATTAGGATTCGTGTATTTGCAATCTACCGTATTGAAATAATCAGTGCTCCCTGATGTTGAGATCTGTACCGAACCAACCATGTTATGTTCATTGAATGATTGTACTGCAATAGTTTTACGATCAGTTGTGATACAGATTTGTCCACCATGAACATACATGATGCCACCAAAAGATTGACAAATACCTTCGATGTTATCTTTAAAAGTACTCGAATAACTAATAGCACCATTAGCATAATATTTCATTGAATCACAAAATACTGCTGTTTCAATAAAGGTATCAAGATTTATTAATGCTGATTCGATCGCCATTCCGTATACTGGATTAGTTAAGTAATCATATATGATGCTTGGTGGATTACTCGATGCAATATTTTTACCGCTAACAAAGTCTAAAATCACCTGCCCTTTCATTTCACACGTTAGTGCGAATTGATCATTTACAAGAATACCTTTACTTAATGAATCCTGTGTTTTCTTGATAACAACACTGATGGAAACAATGCCTTTACCGAGAAATTTATTTGTCCATTTTGGGCCAGCATACTGAGATGCTAAAGATTTAGCACTTGTATAATCCCCACCAAATCTGACTTCTAATTGCAAATATGGCTTGTACTTATCTGCTATGCTAACATTCGATACAATTCCATCTTGTGTTATTGGGGAATCCAGTACAGGTTCATTATCAATATAAATTTGATTGATATATTTTTCAGTACCGGTATAAGCTACTGCCTGTTCACTGAATAAGTACTGACTTGAATTATTCTGAACGTTGTACCAGCTTACTATTGAACCTGTAAGTACGTATGAGCCACCATTTGTGCCGTTCTTATGTGGATACTGCCCACCATAGATAACGGGCAATCCAGTAGTTGGTGAAGTACTACGCGATAATGTGTCAGAAACATCGCCGTAACTCGCTACACCAAGTTGGCTAAGCATACTCGTAGAAACTAATGAGACTGCCCCTGCTGCTGCTCCCCATGCTAGTGCGGCTAACGCTGTACCACCTGTAAAATATACTGCCGCTGCGACTATTACTGCTGTAATGACCGCACCAAAAAAACCACCTAAACTCTTACCCATCCCTGTGTTTCCTTACTCTATAGTACTTTCCTTTTGTTGGTTTATATTGAAGTTCAAAACCATTATGTTCTTTATTAACACCTAATATTCTATTCGACGCGACCAACGCCATAATTAAAGGGTTGTCTGGATCAAGCCAAATATCACCATCTATAGTGTGTTGTACTTCATCACAATAAGCCTCTACAATTTCACCTGTATGATTCCATCCTTGCTTATTAAGCCCCGCGATTCCTTGTTTAATTGTCTTATACTTACGTTTTGATAATGTTGTAGTACCATTAATCAAATCGATTATTTTTAGTACTATAAGATTGCAATCATTAGTACCGTACTGGTATGGATTATCAATTGCGTCCTGTATAATTTTAATAATTTCGTTATGCATTATTTGTATTTCCAATCTTGATTTTGATTAACTTGCCCTAGTAATGAAAAGTACTCATCACCTGTATATATCGATTGATATACTGAATTAGCTGCTATCAATGCCGGTTGTCTATCCAATTTTTTATAAACACTGTTAACATAGATAGTCATTTCATTGGTTTTATCATTGGGATCGGCGGTGGCCTGTACATAATCGATAAAGCCACTGAACATAAGCATTGAGTACAATACGGTACTGTCATATGGATTTAAGATAACCAATGTAATATTCATTTTTGCATCTTTGAGAAAACCACCAAGTGCTAATGCACGTACTGATTGATTTACATTACTCACTTTGAAATTGATAGCATCATTATTGATGCCTTTAGTTTCTGAATATGACGGCAATGAACCACTAATGATATCGGGGAAACTTATGTACTGATTATTGTTGAGTGAAATATCTATTAGGGAATCAGTCCAATGAAAACCATTACTACCTTTTGGTAATACATCAAAACACGTGACGTTTACACCTAGGCTCATAACTTCCATCATTGACAATCTGGTTTTGTCGGTACCCCTTACTAATTTCCAGTATTTTAATAAATTTGGATTTGTTAGAATTGAATCATCCATTATACAATATTCTCCGTTGCCTTAAGATTTACATTCATAATGTTACCTACTGGCATTGTGTAATCATTATCAGGATCAAGTACTGCCTCAATGATTAAGTTGTTATAAAAAATTGTTTCACTTGCTTGTACTGTATTTTGTAGTACAGGGAATATGGTTAGTGTCGTATCAGTGCGGTCTATAATCCGGTAAAGCTTTTTATGGTTAGTGAATTGAATCATTTCACCTATCGCCATTTGATTGGGATTAGTAGTGATAATTCGAGTACCTTTAGCTGCTGAGGCATTGGTATTTAAAGCACCAGTTTGTTCCCCATAATAAACACCCGCAATACCTAATCCTAAAGTGAAAGGTTTACCCTGTGAGTATTGGGCAAGGAATGAGTTCACTTCATTGAGTGCTGTTGGATTAAAGTTCAGTGTAAAAGAAATTTGATTGTACTGAATGCCAGTACTTCGTAGTATTCGTTGCCCGGTCCAAGTTTGATTACTATAGATAGGTTCCACTGATTTAATTTGAAAGTTTGTTACCTTCACATTATTTGAAAAGCTTGTCATAAATACCTCTTTTAGTTTTATATGGTATTTATAATAATAAAGGGGCATTAAGCCCCATTATTAGGTGTTTCTTTTTTGTGAATCACGTACTGCTTGTGCTACTGAATTGGAGTGCTTCTTGAGCATTTCATTAAACTTTGCATCTGAACCTGATACATCACCTTGAACTATCAAGGGTGCATTCACGGTAATATCACCAGCTGTAGAACTTCCTTTAGTTTGACCATCAAGGAATTTAGTAAGTTTCTTATTTGCTTCTGGCTGTACTACACGTTCCCCTGCTTTCAAAACAAAAGACTTGTTATCATAACTTGATGGTAGTTCATCAACACCACCGTGAAACTGCCCATGACTGGCACCCTTCGCTGTGCTGATGATGGATAGACCTAGGCTAGCCACTTGAGCATATGCCGCGAGTGAAGCAGGGAATGGGGTTGCCAATGCCTGAGCAAGTGCACTTTGAATACTGAGAACTGTTTGAGCTATCGTAATCCCACGGCTTACGGCGAATGCTGCTTGTGCTGCACCACTACTTTCACCGAATGCCGCTACCATACTGTCAGATAAGGAATTGGCAGTTTTACTAAAGATACTCAATTGATCTTGTGCATTCTGATTACTGATAGTTATAGCCTGTGTATTATACTTAGCAGTAATTTCAGCTTTTCGTTTTTCATAATCTTCATGACCCTTAAGTAATAAATCATTTTGTGCAAGTTCTGCATTCATGGCTTCCTGATTATCTTTTAACTTTTGGTCAGTATTGTCATATGCAAAAGGATTATCACCATTGATTCTTTTGTTCTGTTGGTCTGCAAGAAATGATGTTTGAGTACTATTAAGATTACCATTCTGTAGTAGATTATTAGTATCTTTAAGACTCTTATTCGGATCTTGATAACCAATCATTCCATTGATTAAATCATTGCGTTTAGCGGCACTTGATAACTGTTGCTGCGTTAGTAAAGCTTGTACCTTATCCTGTGATAGACCTAATGTCTTTGCAGATTTCTGAATACTTAGTACTAATTCATGTTGTTGACGGTCGAATTCAGCAAGTTGTCTTGCATTACTATCAATAGTCATATCTGCAATAGCTTTATTCAAATCGCGTGTTGCAGTTATTCTATCTGCTGCATTTTTCTTTTCTAAGGCTGCTTGCTGTTTAGATAATGCATCTGCCTTACGTTTTGCTTCTGCTGCGGCCTTATCATCATCAGCATCGCGAGTTTTAATAAGTGCATCGCGTGAACCTTTATAACTGGCTGCGAGTTTATCAAGATCTTTCTGTAACGCTTTTTGGTCACCATCATAAGCTTTATACAAGGACTTTTGAATTTCATCTTTGGTCTGTGCATATTGTGCATCTAAGGCATCAATTTTAGCCTGTGTCTGTTCCTTGGTAGTTTGGAACTGCTTCATTACTGAATTGATAGTATTCTTAGTACTACCTTCTGCGTACTGTTGTTTCTTCTGATTTATTACGGCATTTGCTGCATCCAGATTAGAAACTAAAGTACTAAATGCTTTATCGTTTGCTGCTTGTTCTTTTCTCTGTTGTTCAACTAACTGAGCACCATAAATTGAAGAATTAGCGAGTAAGTCCTGTTGGAATCCGGCTTGATATTCTTGAACGGCTTTTACACCTTCCTTCGAAGTTGCAACGGCTGCATTACTGACTGGTTTACTATTCAAAATCTTAGTTATAAGTTCCAATATATCAGCGAGATTTTTAGCAATTGGTGCAAGTGTAGAATTGTTCCATTGATCCCACGCATTTGCTAAATTTCTTGTAGCCGTTCGGTACTCCTCAAACTGTGATGATTGCTCTGCTGTTAATTGGATAGTTTGATTGGATAAAGAATTATTATAATCTTGTTCAGTATTGAATTGTTTGAGTACTGTTAGACGTTTAGTTGCATCATTACCAATAGTCTCAAACATGTTTACTAATTCTTGACTGTTATAACCCATTTGTTTAGCAGAGAAGTATATCTTCGCATAAACATCATCACCCTGTGCTGCCATCTTCTGTAGTTCTAGCACATTCAACTTAAGCGGTTGTATCACGTCAGTGTACATCGAACCACCCTTGTTAAAGAGTGCATCTTGTAATTTGTCTTTTAAATCTTTCTGTTGGTCAGCGACGTTTTCCATCGTAAGGCCAACTGATGCATACATATTCGCTATCTGCTGTATTTGGGCGATACCCATTTGACTAAGTGATGCAGCTTGAAACACTTCAAAAGCCTTTTCTGATGATTCTTGTACTTTTGCAAATGTTGCGGCAATGCCTAATGCAGCTACTGAAAGTGCACCTACAAAACCTGTCATAACTGTAGAAGCCTTACCCAGACCGCCTGATATTGTACTCGCAAAATCCCCAGCAAAACCTTCTGCTTCACCACCGAAAGTACTTAATGATTGTGATGATTGTTTAAGGGCTTTCTGTAACCCGCTTGCATCACCATCTATATCGACACGTATTTTATTATTATTTGACATTGCTATTTTTTCCTAGTACTTGTTTCTTAATAGCTTCACCGATTGCAGATATACTATTAGAATTATTTTCTTTTTTCTTTTTCTCATACTTTTCTAGTCTTTCTTTCGTTGTACTATCGTCAAGTACTCCAAGAAAATCAAAATCACTTACTTTAAATGATTTACGTGCCTCAGAAGTAATGTTGGGGTTATTAATGGTATTGTTGTATAACGAATGTGCATGATACATCATATCTATATACGTACCGGACGGTTCAATATATGCATCATAGACCATTAGCATATTGAGTACTTCAGGATCTAATTTAAAGTACTCATCAGGGGATAATCCACGTTTATTAACCATTTTACAGAAGTATCGTAGGTGACTATCAGTTCTTACTTTTTTTCGACTTCCTCAATAGGATCGGCATCATTAAAAAGCTTTAAAATGGCTTCATTAATCTTGTTGAGAATAGTACTATCCATCATATTAACGTTAATACGCCCCTCAATATCTTCAATTGCAAAGATTGGATCACCATTTTCATCTTTCACGCAATATACTAATGTACTTGGTACATCCTTACATTTTGAGATATCATTAATATTTGGACGATGAATGTAAATTGTTTCACCTTCAATTTCAAAAGGTACGTGTTTCGGTTTTAATTTCTTTTTTAGATTTTCTAAGTTCATTGTTTTCTCCATAATAAAAAAGGGAAAGTAATTAATTTACCTTCCCTTTATTTATTATTGTGCTACTGGAAGAATGCCAGAAGCCAATGAACCACCATCTACTGCTAAGGTGAACGTCTTTGTAACTACTTCATCTTTATCACCACCAATAGTAGTTGTACTAATGAAGCATTGGTACACGACATAAAATCCAGTAGTATGTGTTGCATCTTCAAAGTAACTTAAACGAATCTGACAACGCTTTTGAGATTCAGCCAACTGTTCTAATTTTTTATGTACTTCATTATCCGCTAGATAGTTCACCGCAAGGCTGATATCGGGAATAGATTTAGTACCTAATAGTTTTCGATCATATGCAGTATTAAATGTTTTAACAGAAATTACTGCACTTTCAAATCCAGAAGTAGTGAATGTATTAACTTCAGGTACTTCAACAAAGTCCGTAGCAACTGTTGTACCAGCAGTACCAATTTCAACTTTTAAATTAGCACCACTGAAAATATCCATAGCCATATTTATATATCCTTATATATGTTATTGGGGTAATCCGTTACCCCGTTTGTATTTATTTATTCATCATTTGCTTAAGTTGATAAATTTCAGATGCTAAGTACTTAAACGCACATGCCAAATCTACGAGTACTACGTTATTATCAAGTGCCAAAGTATCAGGATTCTTATCACCTGTTTCTTGACTTATAGTTTTAGTTTCCCCTGTTTCTTCATCAAGTTCATCAACCATCGTAAAAATTGGCGACCCTTGTACTTTAACAACGTACTGGGGATCAATCTTCTGTAAGTCTTGTGCAATTAGTCCATAACGTTGTGTTTCCTGACCATTGTACTTAAACATGGTAGGCAACCACTGCATTACTCTATCGTAGGATTCTTTACCATCTGTGTACTGGATATCGTGTTTTAGCGTTCTATCTGACGTTGCTGCTCTTTGGAAAGTATATGAACCGTCCCAGCCTCCATCTTGTCCCCACGTCGTAATTTCTCCAGCTTGAGAAAACATGAACGCTCTGTGGTACTTATCATCTCCGTGTAGCTTAATCGCTGCGGAACTCCAATTACTTGGATCGCCAATTACGCCAAAGGCTACACGAGTCCTATACCCACCTGTGTTAGCACTACCACCAGAGATTAATGGTACCCAGCCGCCCTGATTACCCAATACAGTATCGGTGTAGAACGGTGTCGTCATGTATGAGGATTCTCCGCCCCATCCCTGCCCTGAACCAGTACCTTTATACCCACGCCCAGCCTGTATATATCCACCATAGGAATCGTAAAAATCAAATGTTTTCCAATTAGTACCTTGATTATTAATCCCCAAACGTACTGACTGAATATCAGGCCCACCACCACGGATCGCTCCTAATTGCCAGTAGCCTTGATACCAGTTTCCTTGTATTAAATTTACCCAACCGCCTGTATCTGCATCACCATTAACGTTTTGTATATATATGTTTTTGTTCCCACCGTTTTGTGTGAGTACTCCAACGGAATTGCCCTGATTAGCAAATACATTTCCGGTAGAAGATACAGCCCCAGCAGAGATTGTACCGCTAGCATTAATATTATTAACACCAGAAAATAATCCATTTTCATCAAACTGATAATATCTATTTTTACTATTTGCATTGACGTGCAACGTTAATTTCCCTAATCCGCTCTGCATTTCATGATACATACGTGCTTGACTTGTAATAGCATTACTGGAATTGGTTATATTGAGATATACAATACCGCTATTCTGTAAACCTGTTGTGTTTAAATTCAATGATGAAAATTGGACATCTTGACCTTTACCTAAACCGAAATTATTTCGTGCATCATCTACAGAATTTGCTCCTGTACCACCATTAGCAATTGCCACAACTCCAGATACATTATTCGCAATACCTGTTGTGTTTCCTGTACCGCCGTTTGCTACAGGTAAAGTACCCGTAACGCCCTGTGTAACGTTAGCTGTACCATCAAAGTTAACGGCCCCAGTACTTCCAAGGTTAGTAATAAATGAACGTGGTGTAGTTAATTGTCCAACGGTACCGTTTTTGTTACCTGTACCGCCTGAGACAACGGGTAAAGCAGTACTCAACGCTAGACTAGTAGCTGAAAGATTGCCGTTCACCTGTAGTGCACCTGCTACAGTTGCTTGTGCAGCGTCACCATCAAGAATAATCGAGCTGGTAATACTCTGAGCTGGGTTACGAGCTGCAATTACTGTTCTACCACCACCTGTAGTGTTGTACTGGAATGTGATACCACCAAGCAGACGCCCATAGGGATCGCCAGTTGTAGTACTAAGACGGCCTGTAATATCACCAATGCTCGTAACTGCCGTAGGTAAGACACCATCGACCTGATCAGCCCTGTTATAGACTGTATAAGGACTAAAAGCATCGGTACGGCTCAATAGCTGTCTGTATGAGATGATGTTCTCTCGGCTAGCGGAAGTACCGGATACAGATAGGTTCCCAGTAATGGTACCGCCTGTATTACCGTCTACAGTACTCAAGCGTGGATCATTACCTTGTGTGACCGTACCAGAAGTACTCCCATAGGTTACGCCTAGAGATGCTCGTGCAGCTTCTGGAGTACTCGCACCTGTACCGCCGCTTGCTACTGGTAAAGTACCCGTAACGCCTTGTGTAACGTTAGCGGTACCGTTATAAGTACCCGCTGTTGTACTGGCAAGGTTAGTAATGAAAGTACGCCCTACGAATGTTTGAACACCAGACCAAGTGTTGTTAGTACTCATCAAGGGTACGTTTGCCCCACTGGTACCAATGTTCTGTACTGCGGCGGTACCCAGTCCAAGGTTTATACGTGCAGCAGGTACACTTGCAACATCAGCAAGATTACTTGCAATTTTTAACTGTGCGTCATCAGTAACAGTACTTAAGCCAATATCAGACTTAGATAAGGTTACATTCGCGGATAATGGTTTACCGTTAACTGTTCGTGTTAGGGGGACATATACTGCATCACTTTGTGTGACGGTATAGATGCGTGTCCATGCCGTATTCGCGTTCTTAGCATAGATACCCAACGCTCCAGACTTTGTTACGGCGAAGTCACATACTTGATTATTATCAGTCCAACCGATCCCCATCATATCCGCCGATGCAGGATTACCAGCTTGTGATGCAGGAATTTTAATAAAACTGTTCCCTGTTGGTTTATCCGGCGAGTACTGTGCAACAGTAATACCGTTCGAACCGACACCAAAATCACCTTGATCAAGTTGATTAACAATTGTTGCGACCATTGAACGGGCCATGACTTGCTGGTGCACAAATGTGTACTCTTTCTGTACTACCTGATCTTTATCACCTGAGAGTTGAGTACTAACGATGTTACCGTTCACAATGGCATATGAAACTGTTTTGGTATCTAAATTGAATGAATACTCAAGTACTAATTGAAACTCTGTTTGATTTAATGCTGCATTATCCAGAAATTGATGAGTTGGGTCTGTTGGAATATAATTTACAGTAAAGCCCATTTCACCAACTGTCATATCTGATAATAGTTTAGATACATAGTCACTATCATATGTTTCAAAATTATTAGTTTCGCTGCTTATATTTAATTCAGGAAACTCAGATAATTCATTAATTATTACATTACCTACTCCCTGTGGGCTACCATTCCCTAAATCTGTGTTGTAGTACAACTTAAAATTTGTACCTAAAATAATATCTGACATTCTTTAAGATTTCCTTATCTTGTCTTCTCCGCTACATGAATATTTATTGTGAAAGATAAACTTACTGAACCGGTAGTAGGATCAGTGACGATATCACTCTGTTCATATGAGTAACCTAGAATTATTAAACCTGCACCTTTGAAGGCTTCTGCTTTCTGATTATCAAAGGTACTTATTATTTGATCATATGTCACAGATGGTGCAGTATTTCCTGATTCTGGTTTAGGACTTACTAAGTACTGAATTGTAAAATGACCAGTTTGTCTCTGATTGCCGAAAGTAATACTGCTAAGAGAATAATCAAATGCTATCTGTGTAAAAACATCAACGTCACGCGATACTCTCATATTCTTAGTAGCATTAATGAGTTGCTTCATTGTTTGACGTACTTGTTGTACTAATTTCATTAATAGTCCTCCGCAAAAGAAGAACTCTCAACAGTACGATAATACACTTCCACCATTCCTGAAAGATCATCGATAATGTTATATACAGTGTATTGTGCTGAGTCTATAAGTAGTATTGTATTAACTGACACTTGAGAAATTAATAAATCACTTTTTTTCATGCTGACATAAGTTTCTGTGCTTTCGATAAATCCATTCGCTGCTTCAATAGAAACGGGAAGTACTTCTACAATTCCTATAAAAGTGCTTCCCGTAGAAGTTTGAATTTTTTGACCGAAAGCACTTAAAAATGCATCACATTGTGCATTTGAAAATGCTCTCATATCTATATCCTTATGCGGCTAGTTTAACTACATAGAATGCTTCATCGTGTGCAACTGCGTGATCAATAAACGCAAAAGTACGTAATACAATACCTTGACTTGCACGTAGTGTAGTATCATCACGGTCTACAGCTAAACCACCCCAGCTAGCGATCACAACATTTGAGAAGTCACCAAAAACGATTTGACCTGCTGCTACTTGAGTACTTTCGATAATACGCACTGAATCGCATAGATAAGCGTCAAAACGATAACCTTCAATCATGTATTTTGCAGCGGTGTTAGCACCAACTAATGTCGAGCGTAGTACTGCGGCGGTAGCCGGATGGACTACTGCTACTACTGAATCAATAGTTACATTGGCAGTTGCTAATTTAGCAAGTGCACCTTGAACATCTTCCTGTGTGATAGCACCTGTTAATGTTTCTTTGGTAGCGGCTGTAACAATACTAGTAAGAATTTCTTTCTCTAACTTTAAGCCAGCACCACGCACCATAGCATCCTGAACATAACGTTCTGCGGTATCAGCACTTTTAATTAGTGTACGAGTAATTGGTACTGAACCTGAGAAGGTTTTAGGTTTTAGTACTAACTTTTCAAAATTAGCATCAACTAATGGACTATCAGCACCTTCTTCAATGAAATCAAACATTGCAGTGAAATCAGATGATAGTTTTGGCAGTACTAGATTACCTTCACCTTCCAAACCTGAATAAGTTTGAATTGGTAACTGTGCAAAAATACTATTAGCACGTAAAACATCAATATATGAGTCAACATATACTTCTTTAACCAATGCACCACCAGTAGCAGGAGCGGTAGATGTTGCACGTAGTTGGTTTACTGGTACTTCAAGGCGAGTACCCTCAAATGGTTTACCTTCGGCTGCTTGACGAATTAAACCATTAATTACGGATTTTTCCATTTTGTTATCCTTAACGTTATGGGTTTTATTATTTGTATTTAGTGAACGTTTGAAATCAGAAATTGAAATTCCCTTTTCAATTGCTTCCGATACATCCACATTTAGTACTTTACCGATTGCTGATAATTCCCGTTTACGTTCTTCTTCTTCATCTGGTTCTTCAATTTCTGGATCAGATTCTTCTAAATCACGCAGTTCATTATCTTCATCATTACTTGATTGTTCAGGCTCTACGCTTTGTTGTAGTTTCTGTAATAGCTCTGGACGTTGAGAAATTAGTGCTTCTAATTCTTCATCCGAAATATCATTTTCAAGGCGAGTTTCTTCCATGCCTTCTTGTTCTTCCATGAGTGTTTCCTCTTCAATAGTATTCTCTGTACTATTTATTGATTCATCCTCAAGGACTTCTACAAAAGTATCATCACGGCCAAAACTACGACCAATTGAACAATTCACATCGGCAGGTACTGTTACTAATGAAATTTCACTTGGTTCCCAAGATGTAACAATAATATTGCTACCATCCATACGATAATCATAAATGCTATAGCCCACAGAGATATGATTTAGAATTCCTTCCTGTATCATTTCCCACATAGTACTACCAAGCCCGACTTCACTTATTCGTAAAGTAGCTCTACATACATGATCCGCTCCGATATTAGTACTAACAACTACACCAAGTAATTTATCCCTATCATGGTTAAAGAGTACTGCACCTTTATTATTAATACGGGAAAGATCTACGCTATTCTCATTACATTGAAGAATCTCGTAGTATAACTTCCCGTCAATATCACGACCGACGGGGTTTTCTGTCGCAAACGCCACTTCGATTTCACGCTTTTCAATATCAATTGCCCGAACTGGTAGCGTCATCTCCCGCATTTGGTTGTTGTTCTTTAGATTCAAATCCATTTGATTCTATTTCCTTATTTTGTTCCTTTTCTATTTCTTCTAAGGTTATTCGTGGATCACCGCCCAATTCACTAATGATTTGAGTTTTAGATTTTAATCCCGCATCCAATAGCATAATTTCCGCCTGTATATCCTTAGTAGGATCTAAGCTAATTGGTTTGACTGGGATAAAACGAGCACAACTGAGATCATCAAAATCTGAAAAAGATAGATTAAGAGTGTTATTATTTAGTAATTCGTTTTTTATGAATTCGATGTAAATCGGTTTAAGTACTTTACTGATAAGTACATTAGTACGGGTACGGAAAGTAGTAGCCTGTAAACGTTCTGCTAACTTAGCTGCACTGAAAGATGCATCAGCGGTACTGCCCATTAGGGATTGTTTAGTTACGTTCAAACCCATAGCGATTTGATCCATCAATTCACTGGTGAATTCCCCAATACGATCTACACCAGCCTGTGGGTTAACAGTTTTAATGTCTTGATTTTTACCAAGCTCAAAAACCGCTCCTGCTTCGAGGTACTCAGTATAGGTAGCTGTACTATTATCTTCGCCAGCAATTAAATCTACTTGGTCAGTATCATTATTATTGTTAGTTATATAAGCCGTGGTACTTGCAGAAATACGTTTGGCTACTAATGCTGCTTCTGTAAAATTCTTAAGATCCTCCATAGTTTTCGAAGTACTAATCATGTCTGGAATACCACGTTCCTGCCCCATTTGATCAGCAATAAAGTAATGATAGATTTCACTTGCAGGTACTATTTCATATGATGTTTGATCATATGTATATGTGATGGGATTATAGGTACAAAAATAATAATTTACTGCTTTATGATTTTTATCAAACTCAATACCATTTGAAATAAAATTACCATTATCTAGGAACTGATTATTGTTCTGTGTTAAACGTACAGCATCAACGATTTCAAGCTTCAAAGTTCCATTAATCTTATGCATACGAATGAAACATTCACCGTCTTGTACTCTTATTTTCTCAATAGTCTGTTGAAATAAATCAAATGTCATTGAACCATCGAGACTAAAACGATCTGCATCATATGCCCAGCGGTCGAAACGTTTTTCAAGTTTCTGACTCAGTTCATGTAATTCATCCTGACTCATATAATCCAATGATGGTGCCGGTTTTACATAAACACCTTCTGCCCCAATAACCCCATCTACTGAGAGGTTCATGTACTTACGGCCTAGTGGATTCTTTAGTACTGCTTCACGTGATACATTACGCCAATCACTAAGAAACCAGCGGATTAAATTATTAAGATTCTGTGAGCCTGTACCTGATGTAAAACCAAAATTAATTATTGGGGTACTCATTCCACGAACATTCTGCAAATCTCGTTTGAGTGTTTGTTGTGGTTTATCAAAGTACTTTTCTTTAATTTTCTTTGGTTTTACTTGCGGTCTTACTTCTTCTTTTTTTCTCCAAAACATTATCGTGTACCCCATCTAGTCGGATAATTAGGATCACGAAAAACCGTTACTGATTTGAACGGGCGACCATTACCATTTACTGGCTGATCGTTCATACTTCCCCAAAGTGCGTTTGCACGTTTAATATAACGTATACGCATATTTTCAAGATTTGTTAGCGTTTCACTGATCAAGGTTTTATTATTAATTTGTATACTATAGACTGCATTACCCAGCACACGTGCTTCAATTACTGCATCAATTTCTTTGATGAGATTAACTAATTGTGCATACTCTGTAGTGTATTTTGCCGGATTAATTAATTCTGAAACAAAGTTAATAGATTGAGCACCACTAATCTGCACACAAAATAGTTTTTCATTACTATCATTCATATCGAGTGTTAAGGTGAAATCCTTTGGTACTGAATCTGAATTAGTGAGAGTAATACTTGTGTTACTACCACTGAGATAATTGACAACTAATGTAGTATTGGCGGGTAGTTTTACCTTTTGATCATATGGCATTGTTAGCATATAGATCTTTTCTGGTAATATATTTGCCATTTAATTTCCTTATTTACCGAACCAGTTATTCCCCTTCCTTGGTTGTCGGATTGGTGTAGATTTCCTTTTAGGTTCTTGTACTGGTAATTGTTTAGTTTCTTCTTTATTTATTAAAGGTAGTTGTACTTCCTCGGCCCTATGCATACGCAATTTCTTATATGGTTGAGCAGTACCTAATTTACTTACGGCATACTCGCGGGCTATAAGTGCATATACTAAACAGTCCAAGGCTTCATTTCGTTTCTGCCCCTGCTTTAGTCGCCATTGCAATTTCCCCCCACGTGGTTTTAGTTCTTCGGCTGTTAACTGCTCAAAATAATCATGTGGTAATGAACTACTGAAATGTAGTCTTGTTGGTGCTAAATCAGGTTCATCACTAAGCATATGGTTTAGTAATTGCCTGATGGTTAGTTTCATTTCATGAACATTTAGAATTTGAAGTTTATAACCTGCTTCTGTGGACTTCTTGAACAACGGGGATGTAGTACTACTGGAACCTTTGATCGGATGGTACTTCGCCCAACGGCTTGTAAAGCGTTTTACTGTTTCGGTAGCATTACCATTACTTGAGTCAACAAACACCGCCAATGTAGGTATCAGGCGGTTTGATGGCGTTTTAAAGGACTGTTTGCAGTACTTATCAAGTTCATTCCATGCATGGGCTTCAATCTTGGTACAATCGTGCGAGTAAAAGAATTCATGACCCAGTACCCAAACATCCTTTTCACTAAAACCAATTACAGTAGCTTCCAATCGATCTAACTGTTGGTCTGCTGCGATACAAATTCCAAGTACATCTTCTGGTATGTTGTGAACGTTGAATGTGTCAGCCCGCATATTCTCAAGTGCTATCACATCAATTTCTTTCTGATACTCATCTTCAAAGACTTCACCCAGTTCATTGTTATAGAAGGTTTGAAGATTAAAACTATATAAAGCGTCAGCGTACTTACTTACCATTTCTTCTATAGTATTAAGGGGCGAATACATACGGCTAATCTGATACCCCCTGACGCCCTTTTCACCACTTGTATTAGTAGCAATCCATCGACCTGCGTTAACCATCTGGTGGCGTGTATGCTCATCAATATGTTCATTGCAATGTGGACACAATAATTTAGCAGTACTTGAATCTGGAATAGCACGTCCATTTTCAAGTTGTTTGAATTGAAACTTAACCTGTTCCCATTCAAATTTATATTCATGACCGCATGTGTGAGTAACGAACCAATAACGTTTATCTGAGAGATTGAACTCACTGTTAATCAAATCATTCTTGAACAATGGAGTACTTGCAAGTACAACTAATGCATCATCACCAAAAGTACTTGTACGTGCTTCTGCTAATTTAATTGGATTTCCCTGTGCTCCGATCTCTACTCCTGAGATTTCATCGCAAAGGATAGTGGCTAATGTTAATCCACGTAAATTGTTTGGAGTGTTAAGGTTAAGCCAGAATATATTAGTACCATTCTTTAGCTCTGTTTGTTTAGCACTGTTAGTGGCATTCTTATCTGACTTGTCAGTTATTAGTAATTTTAATTGTGGACTTGCATCTACTACCGATTCGAATTTTGCAGTTTTAAACTTCTTGATATCGTCTGCACTACTTGATGCAAATGCAAAATTCTTCGGATCGTTTGCCATAGTATTAATTGCAATTGCAGTCATTACTTGCGTTTTTAAAAGTTGAGAACATGCCTGTATTACTATTTTCTTAGTACTTCTTTCCTGTGCGATATCCATAGGTTCTTTCTGAAATCCAAAGGGAACAAATGGCAGTCCTGCACTTGGCCCATCTTGTAGTACCATTACTTCCTGAACATAATCACTTATCTTCTGTATCTTCGGAGGTTGTATTGTCTTCTGTAATTTCGATAAAAGTATCGATAGTTTCTGTTTGTTCGTTTTCATCTAAGATTTCCGTATCTTCTGGCAGTTGTTCAAATTCCATTTGACCCAACTCATATAATGTTTTATCTATTTCATCTTTAATCCTATCGCGTACATCTTTTGCATCAGTCATAGCAAATAATTCAAGGTATATTCTATTCGGAATAGAACGTATTGATGTTTTAATTTGGTGAAGATATGCAGTAATTACGGATTCAAGGTATTGAGTACTAATTACTGTTTCTTCTTTCTCAGCTAATTCTATTAATGTTAATGCTGATTCTGCTGTGAGTTTCTCAAGTCTTTTTTGTTCAATCTGTTCTTTAACGTCAGTATTGCGTAGTGGTTCGAGAATGTTATCGCATATCCATTGATATACTTCTTGGTCTGCTTTAGTAACATCCAATCCTTTAGTAACCCAAATCTTCCGTATTGTTGATTCATCATAACCATATTGTTTTGCTAATTGATTTATTGAAATCATATTTATATAATCCTGTTCTGTTTAATTATATTTATAAGTATATTTCATGAGCAATCACGATTTTGAAACTGTCAAAGATTCGCTGTATAAGTTCTTCTCGCATAAAAACACAAAAGTTAAGCTCGCACATATTTTAGATAAGGGCACGAATGATTGGGAAAAATGGTTTCAAATTGAATATGAGTTTTTTTAGAAGATAGCTTAGAATATAAAGCAAAGCGTGAGCTTCGAGCAATTTCAGATAGAAGGCATCAGTCAGGAAGATCTCATATGTTTGTAGACCTAATCTTTAGAAAAAAAAGATCGCGACTTGATAGATTTATCTATCTTGAATTCAAGCTTGGTAAAAAACCCACAACTTTAGTTAACAACATGATAGATGATTTAATTAAAAATAATGAAATCGTTAAATCTCATTACAAAAAAACAGGACTCAAACGAAGGTCAGCATGGTGTATTGGTTTTTATCGAAACTTTAGTAAGTTGACGATTAATAGAACCAATGAAGAATTGAAGAATATTAGCAGTAATGACTTTTCAGTTTTACATGACACTTTATATATTTGTAAATGCCGTGGTAAAGTCCATGCTGATAAATGTCATAAATTAGGTTTAGTAATAATCGGTTCGGGTAACTGATCTTTTTTCACATATAATTAAAACACTGCGTGGCCGAAAACTCGCTTGGCTTCAGGGGCTGGGGAGTACCTACAGCCTCACAGGACGCTTTGTGAGGGGGCATTTGAGGATTTTGATATCAACAACTGGGTGGAATCAGCTCCGCTCTGAGAGCGTTACAGGGGCTTATACGTGGGGGGAGTACTCGACTGATTCGGAGCTATTACTTTCAGCCCTCTGCTATAAAAGTAACTTACAAGCTTCAACAGCTAAATCATACCATGGTTCGTTTGTTGCTTTTGTTAAGTACTCGGACAAAGGCTGTTCTAAGATGTACTGATTAAATTCTCGATCTTCCACAATGAAGTCATCAACATCTAATTCATCTTCTAGCTCTAATAAGTACGGGTTATAGATTCGGTATTGTGAATTGTAGTGTACGAATAGATATCCTTCCTCGTAGTTTGTAATCATATTAAATTCTCCGTTTGGTTTAGTTATTTTATTTATTATTTTTATAAAAAAAGCCACTCCTAATTGAGTGGCTCCTATCACATTTGGTTTTCAGCTACGGTACTCTTTAATGAAGCCTTCGCGGTTGTCTTTGAAACCTTTTGTGGCTAGCAGTTCTTTGAGTTGCTTGCTCATGTTGCCACGTACTGGCATGTCGTACTGCTGGCCGTCAACGGTCACGTTAACACGTTGATACACGCCGCCAGTAGTTGCCAATTTCTTTTTGAAAGATGCCTCTACAGCAAAGTCTGCGGTGTCTGCGTCAATACCTGCGGTAAGCAATTTTTGAAGCATAGCTTCCTTCTCGCCTTTAATGCGTTCTTCTTCTGCTTTCGCAGCCGCATTCGCTTCTGCCTGTTGTTGCTGGCGAATTTCTTCGTCTTTGGCTTCTTGCTCTGCTTTCTCTTTGAGAAGAGATGGATACTTTTTCACTGCCTCTTTCAATATTGCCAGTACAGTATCCATCTGAACTGAATCACTTTTTTTAATAAGATAATCAGCAACACTTGTTGCTTGGTCAGAGATGAACTGTTCTTCGTCGCCCTGTATCTGTGTAAACAGTATAGATGTTAATGTTGTTTTTTTAGCGGTGGTCATAATGTGGTCCTTTGTGTTTGGTTTAGCACTTTATCGGCATTTTTTTAAACTTCTTGAGCACCAATTATTGATCACTTTTGACTATTAATAAACAGTTATCGATCGATAAAAACGATCTATTTGTATGCGTTTTTGTACTAAAATCATCTTCCACTACCAGCTATCGATACTTCATGAGAACGGGGCGTTCAATGTGTAGCTATCTATAGCTGGTAGAATCCCTAATGTTGAAGATCACAATAATGAGAAAAATAGACATATTCTTTATATCAATCTTAGCTATCTAAGTGTGTTTAGTACTTCCAATTTTCAACAAGGAACATGTTATGGAGTTTGGTAATACATCTGATGTTATTGATTCCTTATGTAACATAGCAATGGCTAGTGCAGCTGTGTATGCAGCGTGGAATGCTAAAGATTGGCTCTCACCAAAAATCAATGAAAAGAAGTTTAGGTTTGCTGATGAACTTATTGGCCTTTTTTGCAAAATTCAGGAAGATGCTTTTTATCTTCATAGTGAAGCTAAAAAAACCATCAACATTGATCCGGATGTTCAAGGCGATGCAGATAAATTCAGACAACTTTGGAACAAAATCCAAGAAAAAAATTACACTTATAGGAAAAATACGATAAACCTCAGAACTGCAATGGAACGTATGGATTTGTGGGGTTTAAAAGCAAAAAATAAAGATGAGTTTATAAATATTATTGATGCCCACTTAACGTTATCCTATACAATAGAAGATGCTCTCTCAATTGGTGCTTCTGAGACACGATTTAGACTTCAAAATAGCTTTGAGTATGACAAACAAATAAGCGATAAGTACAAAATTGTTCGGGGATCGCATAATAAGATCATGAAGCACTATAACGAATTATTTGTTAATTAAGGATTCGATATGGCTTGGTATGATATTACAGGTACAGTCGCTGATTGGGTAATGGCTGGTGCTGCTATTTATGCTGCTTCCCAAGCTCATAAGTGGGTTAATAGTAAGATGAATAACGACTTATATCACTTATCTAAAGAGGTTATAGTTAATAACCATGAATTCATATACAATTATTTTTTAAATTCAGCGAGAGCTTCAAAATATTATACTGCCATTATATCTAGAGCAAAAAACAATGATAATTTTGTAGGCATGCTCCCTTCACTCGAAAGCATCAAGAAAGAAATAGATAAAATTAATGAAATGTATGAAATCAAAGTCAATCTTGAAAGCAACATGAGAATGTTAAACAAACTTGGATTCAGTTATGAAAAAAATAAAGCTTATGTACTTGCATCAGAACTAGATAAAATATATTTCAGCTCATTTGTAATACATTTAAAGACATTTTGGGACACCTTGTATGCACATGTGCTAAGTTTACAAGAGATTGAAGCAGAATATCGTGATTCAACTGGAGTTTATAAGTATCTAGAGGATTTGGGCCATACAATTATGGGCCATGCTGATGAAGCTAGGTCTTTATATAAAAAATTCGACAAACTGTATGATTCACCAATAAAATACTTTGATAAGAACTAATATTTAGAACGCTATTCACACAATTGTAAAGCCATGAAGTGCTTCATAGTATCTAACTCTGTATTTGCATTGTAATTAATACGCGACTCTAAAAAGTACTCAACATTTTCATTGAAGAGTACTATCATATATGCAAATTAATCATAGAGCCAATATCCAGCAATCGCTGATTCTATAAGCATCTTTATAGTAAGTGGTTTTGGTTCTATCCACTTCCATTTTTCTTCTTTAGTACGTAAAGCATTTAATGGTAAAAATACTTCTTCATTAGGCCAATATTTTCTAAAATCGAAACCTTTCTCATCGACATTAAATGAAGCAAAGTAGTCTTGCACAATTACTATTGCATCATCAGCAGACCAAGGATTTTTACCTGTTGAAAGGCTCGTTTCAGGTGATAGCAATGGTTTTCTAAAGAAAGGCAACGTAGGCTTGTTCCATTTATCTTGATACCATTTTAGTACTTCATTTTCCGTGTTCATTTTCACCATACTCTATCTGCTGGACGTGCAATTGTGTTGTACTTGTTCATCGCTTTAAAGGTAATCGTTGTCACATCCGCTGCAAGAAGCACCCACCCAATAACAGGAATAGTCCTACCAACGAATGTACCTAGCCGCATGGTCATCACTCGTTTTACATTTGGTGGAAAACCAATCCATGTCGGTAGACGCATAGGCATCATTCGGTCACGGAAAAGCTTTCTTGAGTAAGTTGAGACAACTGAGGTTCCTGGGGTAGCACCTGCGAATTTACCAGCGACAGTAAGAGTATTGGAACCAAGATAGATCGCAGTAACTGCCGCTATATCAGTGATGCCGAAGTGATCGAGGGTTTCATCTATCATAATCCAGAAAAAAAGCTGCCCTGCACTCAGATTCGATGTCCCACCATAGAAGTACGTATCATTCAGTTGTTCAACAGTATCCATGTCATTTCCCTCATTGCCTATGTCGATGGAACTACAATCCACTTGGTCATGTCAAGTATAGGTGACTATGAAGTACTTTGACTGAGAGTTATTAGAGTACTTCATATTCACCTATTCCCATTCAAACATAGGTTGCTCTTTAGTACTTTCATAATATTCATCATATACACATAGATATCCCAAATATCTAAAGTGTTTCACTAAATCATTCTTATAGTAAGAATCATAACATTCAGTATATCCTTCTGGCATACTGTCACGCTTTATATATGCCCTATTTTTCTTATGAGTACTATGAATCTTCTGTTCATCATGAATGTATCCAAGTATCTTTTTCGAGTGCTGGTATAACTGTATGTTAGAATATTCGTAATGCGTATTTCTTTTTGCAAGTTCTTCCATTCTTCTTAAGATATCACTTGTGTATCCTAACTTTATATAAAGATTTCCAGTATGTATGTTTTTTACGTGTATCATATATAGAAATTGTTCATCCATGATGTTTGCCTCTTGTATGGGCAATAAATAGTTTGCTAAAACATGGGCGGCCTTCGGGCTGCTTTTTATTGCCTTTTAATTTATAAGTAGTAATAGTAGAAATGTACCCAGTAAAAACACTATATTTTCTTTATAATAGATACCTTTTACTGGGTACAAAAACCGTCACGCTGCAAAACGCACGGCTAAAAGACGCTGGCGAATCACTGAAATCTCTGCATCTGTTTTTACATTGAATTCTTCGGATGGTTCCACTTTCTCGATATCAAGCCCTGTGAGATTGGTGAACTTCACTGGATAAACCTTGTACCGATCAACGCCCTTGTACTCAAGAATTAGAGTTAGATGTTTGTTAGTACTACTATTGAGACGTCGATCTTTACGATTATCTAATGTGATGTACTTATTGATTATCTTCACTTCATAACCACTTTTCGGTTCTAATTGACCACCACGCCATTCAACTAACTTAGACCATTCCTTATTCTTTCTCATTTGAGTTTCATCCCCCCTGAAAAACTCATCAAGTGTTGTCTTGATTGCCATCGCAGATAGTATACTGGTATCGAACATATCTAATTCATCGTTGGGACACTCTTTAGCGATATAACGCAACATTTGATTACGTACATTAGTATGTATATCTACATAGTTGAAATCAGGCCATACTCGTTTACGTATGAAATCCTTATTATCAATCATGCCCTCGACAATGGTTGAAATTTGCTCAGTTTTTAAGCCTTTTTTTAATAGCTTTCTTATACTTTCAACTACATAGTCATATTCTTCATCACCAGAATACTCAAAGATGCCAGTACTAAAACTTTCTGTAATTGATGAAATGCGTTTATTGCGTTCTTCCATCTGCTTATCCTTCATTACACGTTTACCTTCTTTAAGTTCTTCCGCAACTTCTGAATCACCTGAAACAATCCGTGCAGGATTAACGCTGAAATCATAATTCATCATCCGACTTTCAAACAAGGTAGGGTCTAATATTGTCTGTTTACGTCTATGTTCATAGTACTCTGCGTCTACAGAAATCAAATCAACTAAGAATGAATCAGTTTCCTTGTTATAGCGTAGGTGACTACCTTTAGCCTCAGAGTGATAGGTACTACGAAGGTACTCACGATAGAAATCATCATTGTTTTCTGATTTATAAAATTCATTCACCAGATCACCGAAACGTTGAGCACTATCAGTAAATCTTTCAATATCAAAATCGGGAATTTCACGTACTTCACTCTTTGAAACAAAGTAATGTACATGTTTAACACCTGATACGTTACGGAACCTATTACTAAACTGTTCGATAACATCGGGATCGGTATGACCAAAAATCAATACATCAACATCTTCCACACAATCTTCAATACTCAACCCTTCTCTTATTGAGTTAGTACCTAAGATTAGATCCCATTTATCACCCATTAATCGTGTTGCATATAGATCAAGTACATCATCATTTGCTTTTTCATCGGCATTAACTACTAATGCCCTGTCTCCATATCGTTCTGCCAACTGGTAACATTGACTCTTATCATTTACGAGTGCGATAGTTTTGCGTTTACCCTTACGTGCATTTATAAACGCTTCAAACGCCGCTATACCGTTCTTATCATAGATATAGGTATCGAGTACCTTGCTTGCCCTTTGTGGCTTGTAGACGCTGTAGAAGCGGTCTATGTGGAAGCTATTGATGTACTCTTGTTCTAATGTACCAGTCATAATCACAACTGATTTGAAGAAGGGGAATATTGAAATTAGTTCACGGATTACGGTTGGTTTGTAGTTGTAATCCATATACAAACCGTGTGCTTCATCGACTACTAAAGTCTTGTTTTTATACTCAGATTTATCACTACTTGATTGTACCTTTAGTATGATTGATTGCCACGTAAAGATATTTTGAGCACCTTTATCAATCTCACTTTGTTTGATACTAATTAGTGGCACACCAATCAGTACATTTATCTTATTCACAAAATCAGTAGTTTTGCCTGAACCTACTGAAGCTATGATTGCTGTAACACCATTCGAGATATCAATCTCACTTATTATGCTACTGATGTATTCAGTACTGCTTAGTGTGAATTGTTTCATAAATTCTTTCATTTGAAATCCTTTCCATAAAATTTGGCATCCTGCCATATACTTACTTACTATTTTTTATTGCTAATTCATTTAGCAAATGTTGTAGTGCCGCTGATGGAGTCTTTGCCTTTCCATCATTCATTATTTGTTCAATCATTGCGTATTGGGTATCAGTTAGTCGTACCGTTATACGATTATCTTTATTAACTTTCATTGTCACAGTTCCTTTTGGCGACATTTTTCCTTTTTCTTAAACCGAAAAAATGCCCTAATGTCACTTAGGGCATTCATTGGAGATTGGCTTTACACCTGATTATACCAGATTATTTTTGTACGTTCCAAAAACCTACATTAGAGATGTAATATCTAGTTTATTTATCTTTTGAATTCGATAATCGTTTCATAACATATTTATTTATTACATCTATCTTTAAAGGCAAACACATTACCATTAAAAACGTGATAAAAAGATAGATAAACAATCCCAAGGGGAAAATGATACACAAGTAGATCAAGGTTCCGAGGATTTCGCAGATTATTGTGACGAACCAGTTCATAAAGTACTCCTATATGGTTTTATAGGAGTATTTAGTTGAAACAGTCAAAACAATGCTTCAAATAGGGTAACCCCCCTCAAACATTACTTAACAAATAGTTTAGTTGGTCATTATTATTCATAAAGTCAATAATGTACTGTTTATCTTTCAATCCCTGCATATAATTAGTCAACAAGTAGTAATCTATACGATTGAAATCTCTTTCTGGATGGAACTCGAATCGACACTCTTTAGTACTAGGCATTTCCTGCACACCAAAGGTATTAGTAAGGTATGTAATAACTCCCCTTTCCTGTGTTATAGATATCTCGTGAACAACTTCGAATGTTTTTTTATTGATAATAACAACATGCCTATATATACCTTTTTTATATTTAAACTCAATAAGACAATGACTACCTAAGTACCTAAATGTAATAGCGTCTATAACCTGCACTACGAATTTACGTAGGCTCATACGTAGCTCTACGTTACTCACATCCATCAACACTGAAACATCAACACCACTAATATCTGGCAACTGTTCCTGTACCTGTAAATTCAAAAGCTCACTTTTTACTTCTTCAATACGATCTTGAATGTCTGTTAGGGCTGTTGCCAAGGGCAATGATGAACGTTGTTTCAGTCTTTTTCTTTCTTCAATTTTCTCATTACAATTCTGTTCTTCAACTTCTAACTCTATGAGTTCAGCATGTAGTTGTGCTTCAATTGTTGTATCAACATTCGAAATTGATAGTACTTTACTCATATCAATCTGCTTTACATGATTAATGACTATTTTTTCTACTTCTTCAAGTCTTATGCTTTTTTGACCACAGATCTGATAATTGAGACGGGAAAGACAAACTATATATCTCATACCTCGTCCATTTTTACTGGTTGTAACCTTTGAACCACACTTACCACAACGTACAATACCAGTAATGATATTATAAACTTCTCTTGTCTTGTTGTTCTCCCTCGGCCTACCCTTCTTACCTACAGCATTAGTACTTAAGATTCTGTTTGCCAGCACGAATAATTCATCATCAATTATCCTCGGAAAAACATTCGGGATTAAAGTTATCTTCTCACGAACAAGATTCCCTCTAAGACGTTCATCTTTGATAAGCTTAGTGATCGTTGTTGGACGCCATAGAGATTCTCCCGTGCTTTTAATTCCTTCTTCATTTAGACGCCGTGCAATCATTGGGCTGCTCATGCCATTGGTATACTCACGAAATATACGCTGAATAATTTCGGCTTCTTCTTTGATCACTATGTATTCATCGTCATTTGAGCCTAACCAACGTGGTAGTTTTCTCGTAAACACTCGTCCATCATTCAACGTGTCGTTTAGACGTTTCTCCCAACCTGCGGTACTTCTTTCCGATTTTATTTTTGATTCGTTATTGCCACGGGTAACTATCAATTCCATGATGATTTTTGACATGGAGTCTTCACGATTCAGTACTACTGGAGTACTCACATCGTGGATTTCAACGCCCTTTTTTACGAGGTGCTGTATGGTTGTTTCATCCCAAGAAGAACGCCGCGATAGTCTGTCGAGGCTATAAATTATCAGTGCATCACCCTCACCGATCTTGCCTTCATCCACTAGTTTAATGAACTCGGCCAGTTGTCCATCTTGAATGTTCTTGTTTTTGTACGCTGAAAGGCCAATATCTTGCCAGTAGGTTATATCACCTTCAAATAAGTGCTTTTTAGCCTCTAAATACTGCTCTATGCGGGTAGATTGTTCGTCTAAACCACTACCTTCGGTTTGAGTTGTTTTACTAATACGGGTGTATACGTGGGGGCGTCGAGTCGTCATGTTAAACCAATAAATGATAATGAATCTCAAGTGTGTATGCTAGCTTAAAACCACCGTCTCAGCATTACGCCACAAGAAGAGGATCCGCTGGCTGGTCATCTGCCGGAAAATACAGTCCTCAACGGCAAGGTTGAACCAAGGATCATAAGAGTCGGAAAGCAGCAATCTGATAGGTTTCATCACGTTTCATCCTGAAAGAGTTTCACCCGATGATATCAGCAAAAAAGCCGATCAAATACGCAGAGCCTGCGAGGGAATAGACAATAAACGTCAAAAGATTCCGCGAAATCTTCCACAGCATTCCGCAAAATCATTCACGTTGTATTAAGGCGGCAACCGAGAGAAGCCCGGGAGTGGCCCCCAAAGAATTCCGCAAAATCATTCAAGTTGCGTCAAGGCGGCAACTGAGCAAAGCCTAGGAGCTTACACAAGTAAGTGACTTGGCTTTGCGAGGACAGCCAACGCAGGAGCAGCTTGAAGGATGAAGCGGAATTTTAGATGCGGCGAGCCTGCCAATACACCTTTCGCCAATAAACATTATTCAAAGACGATCGCGTCACACCTTGACTGGTTGATGCGTGAATAAATTGGTCGCCGGTGTCGTAGATACCGACGTGCAGGCCGTTTTCGCCGCTGCCGGTTTTGAAGAAGACTAGATCGCCGGGCAGGAGTTCATCTCGGGAGACTTTGGTGCCGATTTCGGTTTGTGCGGTGGTGGTGCGTGGTAACACCATGCCGAAACGATCGCGGAAGGTGCGGAAGACAAAGCCAGAACAGTCGACGCCGCTAGGTTGCAGGCCGCCATAGCGATAAGGCGCGCCACGCCACTGGCTGAGCTGATCGTTGAGTTGCGCGACCACGGCGATAGAGTCGGATAACTTGCCGCTCGGCGGAGGCGCATGGCTACTACAACCATTCAGTACCAGAGCAGCTAATACCAGCAGAGAATACAAGGTTCCGGTGGTCCAACGCATGGCAGTCCTTCCTTTCGGGATGACGGTCAAACGATATCAACAGGCAGAACGGTCCCTGTCAGATGTCGCCTTGCTCTAAGAGCAGGTTATTAGAGGATAAAAAGAATTTAGCGCTATTTTATCCGTCATCCAATCGAAAATCGCAAATTCAGTGGAATTAGTGGCTTTCAGTGCGGCTGCTGGCTTGGCTTGCTATGAATTAACCAGACGCCGAACATGATCAATATTCCGCCGCACGCTTTCAGTAAATGCACGTTTTCATTGAACCAAGGCAGGGTTACCGCGGCCAGATAGACCAGCGCATAGCTCAGGCTAAGCAAGGTATAGGCGCGGTGCAGAGGTAAAATTCGCAGTGCGAAGAACCAGCAGAGCATGGATAACGCGTAGCACATGATGCCAATCGTCACCGCCGCCAACGACGTCAGGTTATTGAAAATAAAAGAGAGTTGCAGCTCAGACAGTGAGAAAAGCGGGATGCGCACCATCCCCCACTTCAACAATAGCTGTGCGAGGGTCACCAGCAGCAGGCTGCCGACGCCCCAGCTGTATCCGCGTTTGGTTTCAGTACGGGTCATGCATTAATGCTCATTAAGGCTATTCCCAGCATGATGAACGCCACGCCCAACCAGTGGCGGCGGTCCACATGCTCTTTGAAAATCCAGCGCGCGCACAGGGTGATCAGCACGAAATTCAGGCTCAGCATTGGGTAAGCAATGCTGAGAGGAATTTGTTGCAGTACGCGCAGCCAGAACAGCATGGCCAAGCCGAGTAAGGCAATGGCCAAGATGAACCAACGTATGGCAGGTTTGAAGGATTCGCCGCCGACCTGTGCCGCTTGCTTCTGACAAAGCTGCCCGGCACAGGTCAGGATACTGACCACTAAGACGAAGAAGTACGCTGTCATGGCAACTTACGGTAGAACAGTAAGGCCAGACGGTTCATCTGCACTCGCTGGTCGGCCTGCGGCAACTCAGAAGTGGTGCTGATTTTGCTGTCCAGTTTGATGACCACCGAGACATCCCCCTGTTGGCGAGCAACTTGCAGCCAGGCCGGGAAGTTGGCGGCACTGATGTAATGCCCTTCCGCATCAGGATAACCCAAGCCGTATTCCACTTCGCCCTTCTCGTCATACATCAGAATATCGCTGCGCTTGAGGGTCCAAGCCAGTCCTGTCGCCACGCCCACGTTATCCGCCAGCACATAACGGCTGTGCTGAAGTAAGGCAAGGTTGGTGTCCATAAAGGCCTGCGGCTGCTTGGAATCCACCACTTTTTGCGGAATAGCCTGTCCCACCAGCAGCGCCAGCACCACCGGGCAAACGGCCGCCCAGTACCAACGGTCACGCAGCGAGGTCAGGCTTAGCGCACCAGCTAAGGCCCAAGGCGCAAAGCACAGGATACCAATGGCAACGCGGGAATGCTCTTCTGGCGTATACACCGGTTTGATGTGCAGAGGCGTCAGGCCTGAAATCGCTACCACCGCCAGCACCGTCACCACACCAAAAATGATGTTAATGATGCCGTTGGCTTTCAGCGCGCGCAGCTTGCCGGAGATACGGATCTGCTCGAGGTGATCGGCCATCAGCAGCGCCAGCGGCGCAAAGCACGGCAGGATGTAAGTCGGCAGCTTGCCTTTCGCTACGCTGAAGAAAATCAGCGGCATCAAGGCCCAGCTCAGCAGGAAGAACAGCTCAGGACGCATCACGCGCTTGGTCCAGCCGCTGATCAGTGCTCCCGGCACGAGCCCCATCCACGGCAGTGCGCCTAAGAACAGCACCGGAATGTAGTACCAGAATGGCGCTTTATGCTGGGCATTCTGCTCGGCGAAACGCTGAATATGTTCGACCCAGAAGAAGTAGTTCCAGTAGTCTGGCTCGCGATGAGCAATCGCCAGCACCCACGGCAGGCTTAATACCAGCGCGCTGAGTACCGCCAGCGGCCCCCAGCCAAACAGGGTTTTGAAGCGTTGTTCACGGACAACAATCGGCAGCACGGCGATAACCGGCAGCGCCAGCGCCAGAAAACCTTTGGTCATAAAGCCCATACCGCAGGCCAAGCCGAGGGCAATCCAACTGCCAACCTTCTGCTTGGTGGTGACGGCCTGCATGCAGAAATAGCTGGCCACCATCGCGGCGGTCATCCACAGGGTGATCATCGGGTCGAGAACGCTGTAGGTCCCGATGGTGAAAACCAGCGTGAAAGAGAGATAAATCAGCGCGGCGATGCACGCCTTCTGGCGGTTACGCCACATCAGCATCGCCAGCCAACCAATCAGCAAGGTGCTGAGCAGCGTACAAAAGACCGAGCCGAAACGTACTGCAAAATTGGTTTCGCCGAAAATCATCTGGCTAATATTGTTGAACCAATATCCCGCCACTGGCTTTTCGAAATAGCGCAAACCTAATAGATGAGGCACCACCCAATCGCCGCGCTGCAACATTTCACGGCTGATTTCGGCATAGCGCGTTTCATCAGGCTGCCACAGTAAACGAGTATTCAGAGGCACTAAATAGACCAGCGCGAAGAACACTAACAGTACGGTGCTCCACACACCTTTGTACGCTTTGGACATCAGGAAAGACCTTCTTTCTGGCAACCTAACCACCCTTCCCGTCCTGGGAAGGTTGAACGAACGACGCGGCCCACCGGCAAGGTGTTCAGGTCAGCGGGCAGTAACTCGCCCATGGCGCAGAACTGAATACCTTCTTGTGCGGCGCGCGTCAGTAAATCGTCGAACATGTCTGCCAGCGACATCCCTTCCACTTCGGCGTGAATGGTGTACACCGGCACGCCATTGTCTTGCTTGATGGCGTCGAGAATAAAATCGTTAAAGGTCGCGGTGGTCACTTCGCTGCCAATCACTTCGTCATAGGTCGGCAAAGTGACGGGAATTTGCACGGTGCCCGTTTGGCCGCTTTCTAACAATGGCAGGAAAGGATGCGTCCCCCGGCAGTCGCTGTTGTAGCGAAAGCCAAAGGTCTGTTTCACATCGATAACCCGCTGGTCAGCTCGCCAGCCCGCCACCGCAGAGCAATCTACCGGGCGACCAATGCTGCTTTGCAAAGCCTCAAGGCCGAGGCGGATTTGCTTTTCCAGCTGTGGTTTTGACCATTTACCGACTTTCGCCTGCCAACCTTGGTGATCCCAAGCGTGCAGACCCACTTCATGGCCCTGCTCGGCAGTCTGTTTCATCAATGGCGCGAAATCGCGATAGATCTGCTTGCCCGGCCACGCGGTGCCCGCCAGCAAAATATCCAGCCCATAAAGAGACGCGGCGTTGGAGCGCAGCATTTTCCACAGAAAGCGCGGACGCAAAAGGCGCCATAAATGACGCCCCATGTTGTCCGGACCTACGCTGAAAAAGAAGCTGGCAGTTACGTTATGCTTCGCGAGGACTCGCAGTAACTGAGGGACACCCTTTCGGGTGCCGCTCCAGGTATCGACATCAATTCGTAATCCGACTTTTTTCATGCAGCCTTACCGTTATGCCTGATTGTTGTCTGGATTAACCGAACGCAGGAAGAAATCGAGGGTTTTTTCGACGGTTTTATCCATCGCGATTTCAGGGGTCCAGCCCAGCAGGCGCTTGGCATTCTTGATGCTCGGCGTACGGTGCTCAACGTCCTGATAACCTTTGCCGTAGTAAGTACTGCTTTCCACGGATTTGAAGCCAGCAAACGGCGGGAACTGGTCGCGCAGTGGGTGAGCTTCAAAGCTACGCAGCAGCATCTCGGCCAACTCGCGAATACTGGCTTCGTTAGTTGGGTTACCGATGTTGATGATTTGGCCGTCGCAGCGATCTTCTTTGTTCTCGACGATGCGGAACAGCGCTTCGATACCGTCAGTGATGTCGGTAAAGGTACGTTTCTGCTCGCCACCGTCAACCAGCTTGATTGGAGAACCTTCAACCAAGTTGAGGATCAGCTGAGTAATGGCGCGTGAGCTGCCGATACGTGCTGCATCCAGGTTGTCCAGACGCGGGCCCATCCAGTTAAACGGACGGAACAGGGTGAAGCGTAGGCCTTCTTTCACGCCGTAAGCCCAGATCACGCGGTCCAGCAGCTGCTTAGACACCGAGTAGATCCAGCGCTGTTTGTTGATTGGGCCAACAATCAGGCGAGAAGTGTCTTCGTCGAACTCTTTGTCGTCACACATGCCATACACTTCAGAAGTGGATGGGAAGATGATGCGTTTTTTGTATTTCACGCAATCACGAACGATTTTCAGGTTCTCTTCGAAGTCCAGCTCGAACACGCGCAGTGGGTTACGGGTGTATTCGATTGGGGTAGCGATAGCCACCAGCGGCAAGATCACGTCACATTTCTTGATGTGATACTCGATCCACTCGGAGTGAATGCTGATATCGCCTTCGACGAAGTGGAAGTGCGGGTTGTCCATGAAGCGGCTCACGGCATCAGAGCTGATGTCGAGACCGAAAATTTCATAGTTGTCTTCGCGCAGCAGACGCTCGCTCAGGTGGTTACCGATGAAGCCGTTAACCCCTAAGATCAGTACGCGAGTACGGCGTTTCATCACAGCCGTTGGCAGCGAGCTGAGTTTAACGTCAGGCATGATGCCCAGTTCCAGCGCCAAGCGAGAACCCTGCACGTAAAGACCGGATTCACTCTGGCCGGCCAGAATTTCCAGCGCGCCTTCACCACACGCCACGACCAGCGGATCGCTGGACAGCACGGTACCCGGCTTTTTGTCGTGAGCGGTGTCTAGCGGGCGTGAACGCCAGATAGTCATTTTGCGCTGGCCAAGGTAAGTGAAAGCACCCGGATAAGGTTCAGTCACGGCGCGGATCAGGTTGTTAATTTCAGTCGCAGATTTGTGCCAGTGGATCTCACCATCAGCGGCGGTACGGCGGCCGAAGTAGCTCGCTTGAGACTCATCTTGCGGAGTCAGGGTCACGTTGCCCTGCTTGATTTTTGGCAGAACGTCGGTCAACAGCACTTTCGCCGCATCACGCACTTTGGCGTGCAGCGTCAGCGCGATGTCGTCATTGCTGATTGGCACAGCCAACTGGCCGACGATGTCACCGGCGTCTGGGCGTTTAACCATCTTGTGCAGGGTTACGCCAGTCTCGGTTTCGCCTTTGAGCAGCGCCCAGTTAACCGGCGCGCGACCACGGTAGCGTGGCAGCAGAGAGCCGTGCAGGTTGAAACCGCCCAGCGGCGCCAGAGACAGCACTTCTTCGCTGAGCATGTTGCGGTAGTAGAAGGAGAAAATAACGTCCGGCTGCAATTCACGGATACGGTCAACCCACAGCGGGTGATTCACATCTTCCGGCGCATAAACCGGCAGGTTCAAACCCGCGCCCACACGAGCAACGGAAGAGAAAAAGTTATTTTCGTCTGGCGAATCAGTATGAGTAAATACTGCTTGTACGTCATAACCCGCGTCAACTAAGGCCTGAAGCCCAACGCAACCAATATCATGGTAGGCAAATACAATCGCTTTCATTACTCTTCTTCCTGGCTGTTTTCGTCAGAACGCATTCCAACGACTTTTTGAACAAAATAACGGGGACGCGCACGAACATCGTTATAGATTCGCCCGATGTACTCACCGAGTAATCCCATACCCACAAACTGTGCGCCAATAAACATAAATAAGACGGCGAAGAGCGTGAAGACGCCCTCTGCGGCCCAGACTGGACCATGAATCAAACGCATGAGGATCAGGAAGACGGCCAGCACGAATCCGAACAGCGCGATCACGCTGCCCACTACGCTGAGCATACGCAGCGGCGTGGTGGTCAAACAGGTGATCAGGTCGTACATCAGGTTGATGAGTTTCATCAGGCTGTACTTAGAATCGCCGAATTCGCGTTCTGAGTGCTGCACCGGAATTTCCACCGTTTTGCGCGCAAAGGTATTGGCCAAAATTGGAATAAAGGTGCTGCGCTCGTGGCAGTGCAACATGGCTTCGATGATGTGACGGCGGTAAGCACGCAGCATACAGCCGTAGTCACCCATAGATTTGCCGGTCGCGCGCTGAATCATCATGTTGATGAGTTTCGACGCGGACTTGCGGAACCACGAGTCACGGCGGTTAGCACGCACGGTGCCCACCACGTCATAACCTTCGTCGGCTTTAGCCACCAGACGCGGGATCTCTTCCGGCGGGTTCTGTAAGTCAGCATCAAGGGTGATAACCAAATCGCCCGATACGTGATTAAAACCCGCCATGATTGCCGAGTGCTGACCGTAGTTACGGTTGAGCAGCACGGCAACGATGCAGTTTTCAGGGACTTCAGCCGCTTCGGTCAGCATTTCGGCCGAACGGTCGCTGCTGCCATCATCAATTAAGATAATTTCATATTTTTGAGTCAGTTGGCGGCAAGCTGCTTGCGTACGCGAAAGCAGAGCCGGCAGACTCTCTTCTTCGTTATAGACCGGAATAACAACCGAGACTTTACGGATTGGTTCAAATTGCGCCACTACTGCGTCTCCAGAAGTGAAAAAAGGGCTGCAACAACGCGATCAACATCGCTGTCCTGCATATCAGGGAACAGAGGCAAGCTGCACAGGCGCTCGGTGTTCCATTCAGTATTCGGCAGGCTAAGTTCTGGATAACGCTCGCGATAATACTTTTGGGTGTGAGCCGCACGGAAGTGCAGCCCGGTGCCGATACCTTTAGCCTTCAGGCGCTCCATCAACTGGTCGCGGCTAAAGCCCAAACGGTCGGTATCGACACGGATCATAAACAGGTGCCACGCGTGCAAGTGCGGGTAGTCAGGGGACTTCATTGGGATGAAAGGTGAACCCTGAAGCTTCTCTAAATAGAGATTCGCCAGCTCGGTGCGACGCGCGTTGATTTCAGGCAGACGGCGCAGTTGCACCACGGCAATCGCCGCCTGAATATCAGCAAGATTGTATTTAAAGCCCGGCTCAACCACTTCAGCCTGCGGCTTACGCCCCTGCACTTCGCGGTCAAAGGCATCAACTGCCAGACCGTGGAACTTCAGCGCGCGCACTTTCGCCGCCAGCTCGTCGTCGTCAGTGGCGACTAAACCACCTTCGGCACAGGTCATGTTTTTGATGGCGTGGAAAGAGAAAATGGCCGTGCCCTGAGCGCCAACCCAGCGATCGCGGTAACGCGTGCCTGCGGCGTGCGCGGCATCTTCGACAATGGCGATGCCGTGCTGTTCAGCTAAAGCATAAATAGGGTCGAGATCCAGCGGCGCGCCCGCGTAATGCACGGGGATAATCGCTTTGGTGCGCGGGGTGATTGCCGCAGCAACGTCGTCTGCGTTAATCATCAAGGTATCAGGGTCAACGTCAATCATGACCGGCTCTGCGCCAAGCAGAACAATCATGTTCAGGGTAGAAACCCAGGTTTGAGAAGGCGTGATCACTTCATCGCCGGGGCCAATGCCCAAGGCCATCAGGGTAACGTGCATCCCACCGGTTGCCGATGAGACGGCAATAGCGTGTTTACATCCGAAGGTCGCCGCAAAATCCTGTTCGAGCTGGTTCGCCTGAGGCCCGGTGGTAATCCAACCTGAGCGCAGAACCTGACTCACAGCCTCAATTTCTTCCTCACCGATTGACGGGCGAGAGAAAGGCAAAAAATTTTCCATGACACTATCCCAAGAGGTAATAACTCAGTTCAGACTCTAAAGCGGTTTGATTTAACAATAATTAAACGCCGAGCCGAAATAATCAGAAACATTGCCAGCCTAAGCTTAATTTAACCTTAAGGGGCGTCAAGTTATCTGTAAAGAAAATAGGATAAGTGTGAATTAACCTATATTCTCACCAGTAAATAGGTCAGCAATTTCAATCTGATAGCAAAAAAGAGGGCTTTTTTTGGAAATTAAATACGATATTTCTTAAGTCTGGGCAGGGAAAATAATTGTTAGCCCGCGAGCTATTATTGAACGGCAATAATATTGTAAACAAGCATTACTTAAATAATGAATTTGTCATATTAAGCTGAATTAATGCGCAATGATTCCCGGTGCGGCACTCAGCCAGCGCTGATTTTCTAGGTTATGCATCTGAAAATTTACGCCAAATATGCCAGAAAGTGCCTCAGGTTGCATAATATTTATACAATCACCTGCCGCCAGCACCTGCCCGGCTTTCATAAGCCAGACAATGCCCGCGTGGTGCAAGGTATGGTTGAGGTCATGGTCGCTCATAATGGCAATTCTGCCACTGGCGCAATAATGGTCGATCAGGCCATCCAGCGCCTGCTGTTGAGCTACATCGAGGCTGTTCATCGGCTCATCTAGGAGCAAAAGCTGGCTTTGCGGATTGAGCGTCGGCCAGACTTGCAACAACGTCGCGGCCAGCCTGACGCGCTGCCACTCCCCGCCGGAAAGACGCGTCACCGGGCGATGGAGCTTATCCTCCAAATGCAGCTCGCGGGTTAAATGCGCGACGGTGCTTGCGACCAATGCTGCTTCGGCCATGGCGGGCTGATGCAGCGACAAATACTGGAAAACCGGCATCATGGATATCGGCGCGGACTGCTGGCACAGATACCCTCTCCGTCTGGCCAATTGCGGCCCGGAAAGGGTATCCAATGATTGCCCCGCAAGGCTGACGCCCCCTGCTCCCTGAAGCAAACCCGCCATGCGGGCCAATAAGCTGCTCTTCCCCGCGCCGTTCGGCCCGACAATATGGACGCGGCTGCCCGCCTCCACTTGGGTGGAAAAAGCCCACAGCCGCTCGGCTACGCTCAGGTTATTGCATTCCAGCATCAGCGTTTCGGTCCCAAAGTTACTTGGTTAATGCTTGTTTAACTGCACTAACCAACTGGGCATCTTCCGGGGTCATGTCTGGCGCGAAACGCTGGATCACGTCACCATCGCGGCTCACCAGGAATTTTTCGAAGTTCCACAGAATGTTGCCCGGCTGCGCGGGAGCACGGCCTTTGCTGGTCATGCGCGCCAAGAACTCGCTGCCTTCTGGCTCGAGTGCTTTTGGCTGAGCGGAGATCAGCGCCTTGTACAGCGGGTGACGGTTCTCGCCATTCACTTCCAGCTTGCTGAACATTGGGAATTTCACGCCAAACTGGGTGGTACAGAAGCTATGGATCTCTTCTTCGGTGCCCGGCTCTTGTGCGCCAAACTCATTGCACGGGAAGCCTAAGACTTCAAAACCTTGGCCGTGGAACTCTTCATACAGCTTTTCCAAACCTTCATATTGCTTGGTCAGGCCGCATTCGGACGCCACGTTAACCACCAGCAGCACGGAGCCTTTAAACTCGCCCAGCGTGGTTTTTTCGCCATTAATTTTTTTCAGTTCAACGTCAAAAATTGCATTACTCATGATTATTTCCCGTTGTGATTTGCAGGTTTAGTGACTCGTTTTTCTTGAAAATCTATCCGATTTAGGCGGACTTAAGCAGCAGCCAGATAAACAACGGCGCGCCCAAGGTCGCCGTGACGACGCCAATCGGCAGTTCGGTCGAATAAAGCGCGATGCGCGCCAGCACGTCGGCGAGCAGCAGCACGCTGCCCCCGGCCAACGCGCAGGCGGGTAATAAATGTCTTTGATTGGTGATGCCGCACAGCCGCAATATATGAGGGATAACCAAGCCAACAAAGCCGATCACCCCGGCCAGCGCCACGCTCAGCCCGACAACCCAGCCGACAGCGAGCACCAGCAGGTTGCGCCACAGGGCGACGGGTAGCCCCAACTGCTGCGCCTGCGCCAAGCCGAGTGAAAGCAGATTCAGCGATTTCCCTTGCACCATCATCCAAATCAGGGGCGGCAGCAGCATCAACCCCAGCCAGTATTGCCGCCAGTCTACCCCGCCGAAGCCGCCCATCATCCAGTACATGAGCTGGCGTAAATCAAGGTTACTGCTGAAGTAGACCGCCCACGTCATCACCGCGCTGCACACGATGCCAATGGCAATGCCGACCAGCAGCAGGCGAGCATTGGCTAACAGCCGTTTGCTGGCGAAATAGAGCAAAATGAAAGTAGTGATCAGCGCCCCGGCGATGGCGGCAAGGCTTAAAATCCATACCGGCGTGAGGCCGTTGCCCAGCATTACGCACAGCACCAGCGCCACGCCCGCGCCATTGGCGACGCCAAGTAATCCCGGCTCAGCCAATGGGTTTTCAAACAGTGCCTGCATCACGGCTCCGGCCACGGCCAGCGCGCTTCCGACCAAAATCACCGCCAGCGCGCGAGGCAGACGCAGCTGCCAAACAAACAACTGGTTTTGAGCTTCAAACCATTGAGTCGGCCACAGCCACTGCTCACCGGCACACAGGCTGAAGACAAACACCAGCAGCAGAAATCCCCCAAGCCCCCCTAGCCGCGCATAGGCGTGGCGACGCTGCTGGGACTCAAGCTGGCTGAAGGTGGGATTTGGGTTTAGCAATGAGGCATTATCCTGAGGCGATGTATGGCATTCGGCCATCAATAAGTGAAAGCTATCCTACCGATATTAGTCGCTTAGCTCTATAGCCGCCTGCCCGATAGCCGCTGCTTTTTGTTTAGAAGAAAATTCCAATAAAAAAGCCGATAACACAATCATGTTATCGGCTTAATGACAGTTCGCTCGAGATGGGCGAATTAGGCGTTCAGTAGCTTCTGACCCGTGCTGTCAACCAGCGCCAGCAGCACCTGAATGTCTTCCAGCGTCACCGTTGGGTTCAGCAGAGTCAATTTCAGGCAGGTTACGCCGTTAGACTCAGTCACGCCCACGTTGGCGCGGCCGGAATCTAACAGGGCATCGCCGATACGTTGGTTAAGCAGTGCAACCGCTTGGTCACTCGCGCCAGCCAACTGCTCTGGACGGTAACGGAACAGCACGCTCGCCAGCTGCGGCTTCATCACCAACTCAAGGGATGACTGCTCGGTCACGTACTGAGCTACTTCCTGAGCCAGCGTCACGCCGTGGTCGATGATTTCAGCGTATTGCTTCTGACCCAAGGCTTCCAGACCCATCCACAGTTTTAACGCGTCGAAACGACGGGTGGTCTGCAAGGATTTGGACACCAGATTCGGCACGCCCTGCGCTTCGTCAAATTCTGAGTTCAGGTAAGCCGCCTGATAGCGCATCAGTTCGTAATGGCGAGCTTCTTTCAGCAAGAACGCGCCACAGCTGATGGTCTGGAAGAACTGCTTGTGGAAGTCCAGAGTAATGGAGTCCACCAGCTCAATGCCGTCCAGATAGTCGCGATACTTCTCGGACAGCAACAGCGCGCCGCCCCAAGCAGCATCGACGTGAACCCAAATCTGCTGCTCGGCAGCCAGCTCGGCAATGGCACGCAGCGGGTCGATAGCGCCAGCGTCAGTGGTGCCTGCGGTCGCCACGATAGCCAGAACCTGCTCGCCGTTGGCTTTCGCCTGCGCCAGCTTGTCGCGCAGATCGTTGAGATCCATGCGCGCAAATTCATCGGTTTTCACTAAGGTCACGGACTGATAGCCCAGACCCAGCAGCGCCATGTTCTTCTGCACGGAGAAATGGGCATTCTCGGAGCAGAAGACTTTAATCTTACGCAGGTTGCCGACTAAGCCATCCTGCTGGATGGAGTGGCCCTGACGAGCGAAGAAAGCGTCGCGCGCCAGCATCAGGCCCATCAGGTTACTTTGGGTGCCGCCGCTGGTGAAGACACCGGCGTCGCCAGCTTGGTAACCCACTTGGGTGCGCAGCCATTCAATCAGCTTCATCTCAATGATGGTGGCTGACGGGCTTTGGTCCCAAGAGTCCATGCTCTGGTTGGTGGCGTTAATCAACACTTCCGCAGCTTGGCTAACCACCAGACTTGGGCAGTGCAAATGCGCCACGCACTGTGGGTGATGCACGGACAGGCTGTCTTTTAAGAAGTATTCAATCGCACGTTCAATCGCTGCCTGATTGCCAAGGCCTTCAGGGTTGAAATCAAGCGTGATGCGCTCACGCAGTTCAGCGACGGTTTTGCCCTGATACATTTCTGGCTGCTGTAGCCACTGCACCACGGCCGCGCTGCTCTGCGCGATAGCCTGCTGGTAAGCCTCGGTGCTCTGCACCGAGGACGCCAGAATTGGGTTTAACTTGGACATTGTGTTCAACTGCTCCATTTAGACAGGCTTGATGCCAGCGGCTAACAAGGCCTGTTCAAATTTATCCAAGAATACGCCCAGCTCTTCGTTAGTGATCAACAGAGAAGGCAACAGGCGCAGAACGCAACCGTTACGGCCGCCGCGTTCCAGAATCAAGCCTGCTTCGAAGCATTTTTTCTGCAGCAATGCGGACAACTGACCGTCAGCCGGGTAGCAACCCATGTGGTCCTGAGGTTCGTTTGGCTTAACAATCTCGATACCCATCATCAGGCCCAGACCGCGGACATGACCAATCACCGGGTAGCGTTTTTGCATTTCGGCCAATCTTTCTTTCAGCCATTCGCCCTGCGCAGCTACTTTGTCAGCCACTTTCTGGTCTTTGAGGATCTTCAGCGTGGTCAGGCCGGTAGCCATCGCCAACTGGTTGCCACGGAAAGTCCCGGTATGGTGGCCCGGTTCCCACGCGTCAAACTGCTTCTTGATACCCAGAACGGCTAATGGCAGACCGCCGCCGACGGCTTTCGACATCACGATGATGTCTGGCTCAATGCCCGCGTGTTCGAAGGCGAAGAACTTGCCGGTACGGGCAAAGCCAGCCTGAACTTCGTCAAGGATCAGCAGAATGCCGTGCTCTTGAGTCACTTTACGAATGCGCTGCAACCACTCAACCGGAGCCGGGTTAACCCCGCCCTCGCCTTGAACAGCTTCCAGAATGACCGCCGCAGGTTTGCGCACGCCACTCTCAACGTCATTGATCAGATTTTCGAAGTAGTAAGTTAATGCTTTTACGCCAGCATCGCCGCCGATACCCAGTGGGCAACGGTACAGGTGCGGGTAAGGCATAAACTGAACTTCTGGCATCATGCCGTTAACCGCTTCTTTCGGAGACAGGTTACCCGTCACCGCCAGCGCACCGTGGGTCATCCCATGGTAGCCGCCAGAGAAACTGATCACGCCACTGCGGCCAGTGTGTTTCTTCGCTAACTTCAGCGCAGCTTCAACCGCATCGGCACCCGATGGGCCAGTGAACTGCAGGCAGTACTCTTTACCCTGTCCCGGTAACAGCGACAGCAAGTATTCAGAGAACTGATCTTTCAACGGAGTTGTCAGATCAAGAGTATGTAACGGCAAGCCGCTGGTAATGACATTTTGTATGCTTTGCAACACATCCGGATGGTTATGTCCTAAGGCTAGCGTTCCCGCGCCAGCAAGGCAGTCAAGATATTGATTATTCTCAACATCGGTGATCCAAACCCCTAGGGCTTTCGCAATTGCGAACGGCAATTTGCGTGGATAGCTCCTAACATTCGATTCAAATTCAGCTTGTCTCGCTAAATAGGCTTCATTGTTTCCGTTTAATGAATTCGCACCAAAAGTATCAATACGGACTTTATCCGTCATCATATCTCTCCTACAACTGGGGGTTATCGCTAACGCCAAAGTTGAATAAATGAATAAATAATTAATCACAGTGTGTAAAACGCGGCCAATATATGGCTTTTTAGCCCTAGGCTCAATAATTTATTTTGTTAAGGTTTGTTTATAATTTTTCTTATACGAATCAATAAATTGGCCGTTAATTGACCACGTTAAATCTGATAGAGCCGTGATGCGTAATCCGAACGGCTATAAAAATGCCTTTCAATCAGCTAGATGGCGACCTTAAAGGGTTTATAACTCAGGGATTAAAACCGGGTTTTGCGGGGTAAAAACGGGGGAAATACGCACAAAAAAGCATCTTTTGTAGCCGGTACGACGTACCGGCTAACTGATTAGAGATTAACCGCGTGGTCCCTGTGGCGGAATGGGCTGCCGATTATCTTCGTGCCAGCCGTCTGGATGCGGCCTACCCTGATCGTGAGGCTGGCCGTGTTGATAGTGCACCGGTCTTGGCGGCGGTGGCGGAGCGGGCTGCCAGCGGTCACCGCGCCAGTACATGCCCCGACTGTTGCGTTCGCCGACATAATGCCCCTGATGCGCATGCCACCACTGCGGCGCTCGCCAGTCATAGCCGTCCCAGTAGTACCCACGATGGTCTTGGTCACCAATGTGCAGCGTCACCCCCGGCGTGTTGATGTCTACCACCACGTTGGCCTGCGCAACCACGGGTAAGGCCAGTACACAGCATAAGAGTAAGAATGATTTATTCATGGTATCCGCCTTATTAGTTTGCGTCGTGCTCAAGGCAAAACTTATAACAAGGGGAATTAAATAGGCTATCGGATAACGGGAGTTTTGCGGTTAACTTTCTTCTTGCTTACTCAATTAAAACAAATGTATCTCAGGGGAAATAAATAATTAAATCGGCCAAGAATAACTCGACAAATATTATAGTAGCCTTAACAGATCTTAACGTTAGCCTGACAACAATCTGACGGCCATCTATTTATACTGAGAGCGTCTCTTCAGATAAAGGATATTTCCATGCGTAGATTATTAGCTTTCGTTGGCGTTGCTCTGGTGGTCATGAGCCTGAGCGGCTGCATCTTCCCCGGCCCTTACGACCACGGCGGCTACCATGGTGGTTATCACGGCGGTTACTATGGGCATCCTTACTACTGGCATTAATTTATTTAGTTATTGCTCACTGGCATGAGCAAGAAACGCATCAACTATTTTTTCATCAAGGGACTTCGGTCCCTTTTTGTTTATTTAACTTTTCACTTATTCAAATCAGCAAAAGTTTTCAAATAAACAATCGCGGCCGATGAAATTAATCTATCAGACTATTCCTGAAGCCTAAAGCCTCTTAACGCTATTTTTTCGAACTCTAATGAAAATCTTTAAAAAGGATATTTAGGAAAAAGACAAATCTGGCTTTTGGCCGTGAAAGCATAAAAAAAAGGCCGCTTTCGCGACCTTTTTGACCAACTCACTTACTCTTTTGGAGTGGCATTCTCAACCCGGCTTTTCAACTTCTGTCCCGGACGGAAAGTCACCACACGGCGCGCCGTGATTGGGATATCTTCGCCGGTTTTCGGGTTACGTCCCGGACGTTGGTTTTTGTCACGCAGATCAAAATTGCCAAAACCAGACAATTTAACTTGTTCGCCATTCTCCAAAGCGCGACGCACTTCTTCGAAAAACAGTTCGACCAGGTCTTTGGCATCCCGTTTGCTAAGCCCAAGCTTTTCAAACAGGTGTTCTGACATTTCAGCTTTAGTAAGCGCCATAGGTT